>Ga0099364_10000223_pt1 | contig 94072 bp, 94 predicted proteins | sample TergutTh196P3_FD_73070 | JGI IMG/M metagenome (GOLD analysis project Ga0099364, IMG submission 73070) | Microcerotermes parvus P3 segment gut microbial communities from Pointe-Noire, Republic of the Congo - Th196 P3 | ecosystem: Host-associated > Arthropoda: Insects > Digestive system > Gut ...
GGGGGGGGGCGGGGGCGGGCGGCGTCGCGTGTGTGGGAGTTTGGGGGCGGATTGTGAAGTTTTACCCCCCAAACCCGGCGACAGAAGTCTCGAATCGACGGTCGGGGTTGTGGCGCATCGCCAGGTGGCTCAGGTGCTGGTCCACATGGTGCGGGTCTCAGGTTGACGGGCTCTCCCACGGGTTGATGGTGAGGACGTGAGAGTGCGCGAAGGGTGAGACGTCTCGTGTGGCGACGGCGCAGCCAGCGACTGATGCGATGGCCGCGATGTAGGCGTCGGGGATCGGGAACGCTTTGGCCTCGCGCCGAGCGCGTGTCGCCATGGTGGCATACTCCGCGGCGGCGTCGCGGTCGAACGGGAGCACGCGCTCGTCGAACAGGGTCAACAACTCGTCGAGAGCCTGCTGAAGCGTTCTCTTCCGTTTTCCCTCAGGCAGCGACCCGACGCCGAACAGCAGCTCAGCGAGCGTGACCGACGACAAGAACAGGGTTCCTGCGGGCTGCTGGTTGAGCCAGGCCGTCACTTGCGGGTCCGGGTTCGGTTTCATCGCCTCCGAGACGACGTTGGTGTCGAGGATGATCATTCGAAGCTGACCGGCTGGTGCTCGACCCGCTGCCGCAGCCCGACGACACCGTCCGCCTCGTCGTCCGTCAGCCCGATCCGACGACCGATCTCAGCCAGCGCGTCGCCCAGCGGCACCTCCGCGCGAGGCCGGACAGCGTCGGCCAAGATCGTCCGCACCTCTGCCTCGGTCGACCTGCCGTTCTCGGCTGCCCGGATCCTCAGTGCCCGGTGCACCTCGGCGGGGATGTTCCGCACCGTCATCACAGCCACACTGCCCACCTCCATGCCACATCGACTTCATCGACAGCACTTCGCCATCAACGATACCACCTAGGGTCTCGGCCACGGTAGATCCTCTGGTGCTGTTCAGGGGTGGACGCTGGGTGGGGCGGTCCGAGCCTGGTCCCAGATTGTGCGGTCGTCCGCCTGTAGGAGGTCGATATAGGCGACATGGTCGGCCTCGTGGCCACACCGTTCGAGCAGACGAGCAAGAACGGAGAGACTAGAACAAGCCAAGCTGGTCTATGAGTAACTGGGCGGCGTCGATGATGGCTCCGGCGTCGTCGATGGCGGTCGTGGCTTCGATCGTGGTGGCGTCGTCGCCTGGGCGTTGTGGGTATTCCAGCTCGTTGCGGCGACGGCGCAGGTGGCCGAACTGACGGAAACCTGGGCCGAACTGGGCCCGGACGGCCTGTTCGACCGCGTAGTGCCCGCCTTTGGTCGTCGGGCGCAGGCCCTGGTGGGCGAGCAGGGCCGTGGCGGCTTGGCGGGCGGCGTCGTAGGCGAGGACGAACGCTGAGTCCGGGTCGCGCGCCACGACGGTGCGTGCTGTGTCCAGCGTCCTGTGCGCCTTGGCCAGCAGACGCCGCCCGTCGGCAGCCTCACCGGTGAGGCGTTGTAAGTTGTCGACGGTGAGCAGGGCTTCGATCTCGGCTTCGCCTCGGCTCCAGCGGGTCATGCGGCCTTGCCCTGCTGCGTGCGGTCGAGGGCGATGGTGAACGGTGACGCCTGGATCTGGACGACGAGAGGGTCGTCAGGGTGGTCCCACTGCTGTGGTGTGCGCAGTACCGGGTTGACCGCGACGCCTAGGCGGGTCTGGACGCGGTCGGCAGCGTCGTAGCAGGTGGCGCGGTCGGCGCTGCCGACGACCAGGACGTCTACGTCGTGGGGTGGGGGACCGGCCTGTCCGGCGTACCGGGCGGCCCAGGAGCCGAAGATGACCACGCGCTGCACGTCTGGCAGGTCGAACTCCTCGGCGACGACGACCTTCGGGCCGAAGGTGATCTCCAGCAGCCGGGCGAGAGCGTCGGCGGCGGGGTGGTCGGGGGCGGCGCGGACCAGCCGGTTGCGGCCCTGGGTGCGGCTGGTGACCAGGCCCGCCGCGTCGAGGCGGACGATCTCGCGGTGCAGCGTGGACAGCGGCACGTCCAGGTGAGCAGCCAGTTCGGTGACGCTGTGCTCGGTGCCGGGATGCAGCAGCAGCCAGGTCAGCAGCTCCGCCTGGTGCTGCGACCGGAACACCGGCAGCAGCGCCGGTCCATCACTACGCATCACTGGATGATATCTCCCGTTTAAGGGGAAGGCCAACTCGGCCTGCGACAGTCCGGCTCAGGGTGTCGTCGTCTCTTGTCGACCGTCACGGTGACCGAGGTGTCCGACGGTTCATCACGCGACGTACGGGTGCGGCGTGCAGCCAGAGCGCTCGACTCTCTGATCCCGCCGACCGAGGACATCGCCTTCCACGCCAGTCGGCTCCGTGCCGCGGCGGCAGGCTCCCGACGCAAACCGCGAGAGGCGCCATGTCACGCTCACCAGGCTCGTAACCTGGCCATCAACCCGTCTTCGGGCACGCCGATAGACGGGTCGGTCTCCCTCTCGGCGTTGCGTCGATCGATGACTGCCAGCCGTTCGCCGGTCAGCGTCACATCATCGAGATCGTCGGTCCGTTCGAGATACCCGAGCGTGCGGTCGAGGACGACGGTGAACGGTGACGCCTGGATCTGGACGAGGAGCTGGTCATCGTCGGGGTGGTCCCACTGCTGTGGTGTGCGCAGCACCGGGTTGATCGTGACGCCCAGGCGGGTCTGGGCGCGGTCGGCGGCGGCGTAGCAGGTGGCGCGGTCGACGCTGCCGACGACCAGGACGTCTACTTCTTGGGGTGGAGGGCCGACCTGTCCGGTGTACCGGGCGGCCCAGGAACCGAAGATGACCACGCGCTGCACGTCGGGCAGGTCGAGCTCCTCGGCGACGACGATCTTCGGGCCGAAGGTGATCTTCAGCAGCCGGGTGAGAGCGTTGGCCGCCGGGTGGTCGGTGGCGGCGCGGACCATCCGGCTGTGGTGCCGGAAGCGACTGGTGACCAGGTCCGCCGCGTGGAGGCGGGCGACCTCGCGCTGCAGCGTGGACAACGGCACGCCCAGGCAGTCGGCCAGGTCGGTGATGTTGCGCTCGGTGCCGGGGTGCAGCAGCAGCCAGGTCAACACCTCTGCCTGGTGCCGTGACCGGAACACCGGCAGAAACACCGGTCGATCGCTACGCATCGCTAGATGGTATCTCCCGCGTCGGGGTCGGGTACGAGGCGGGCCAGCTCGCGGTCGACGCGGTGCGCAGCCTCGTGCCGTACCTCGCTCAGCGCCGGTCTCCCGTACGACGGCCCGGACGGTCACGTCACCACCAGAAGACTGCACGCCGGGCCCGGTGGACCTACTCGTCGGCAGCCCGACGGCTACACAGATCACGCTCGGAGCCTCCCGCGGCCTCTCCCCGGAACCGGGACTTGCCGTTTAGGGACAGGCAGAAGAGCGTCGCCCGCTCGGCCGGTGCTCGGACCCAGACCAGTCGCTGCCGCTGCGCCGGTACAGTCGAGAGAGGTGAGCATGTCCGCACGAGGCCACAGCGGTTCAGGCACCCGGCGCGGGCGCGAGACGGTACGGCGCCGCCACGACGACGGCACCAGCCTCGCCGAGATCATGGTGGCCCTGCTGATCTTCGCGCTGATGTCCGTCGGGACGGTCTACGCGACCGGATCGATGCTCCACATCACCCGCGACGCCCGCAACCGGCAGGTGGCGGCCAATCTCGCGGCCCAGGAGATCGACAAGGTCCGCGCCGCCAAGGACGTGCTGTCGGTGGTCGACAACAGCTTCAGCTCGGAACACAACGGCACGACGTTCTACCTGAGCCGCACCTCCTCCTGGGTGCCCACCTCCGGCGGGGTCGCCGACGGCGCCTGCGGCGCGTCCACCGGCGGGGAGAACCTGCGCTACAAAGAGGTCACCGTGACGGTGACCTGGGACAAGATGCGCTCGGCGACAGCACCGGTGACGTCGAACACGCTCCTCAACCCACACGACCCGGTGGTCGACGAGTCCAAGAGCACCATCCTGGTCACCGTCGTCGGGGCCGACGGGACCGGCCGCCAGGGCGTGACCGTGACCGCGACCGGACCTTCGACCGTGCGGGCCACGACTGACAACCAGGGCTGCGCCTACCTGCTGAAGGTCGCACCAGGCAGCTACACCGTCACGGCGTCGAAGACCGCGTACCTCGACCAGGACCAGCAGGCGAGCCCGGCGTCGACGACCAGCGTCCACGCCGGGGCGACGGCCTCGGTGCGGTTCCAGTACGACCTCGGAGCCACTCTCGCGCTGCGCTTCGCGCCGGACTACGACGCTGCCGCTCCGGTGCGGACCGTCGCCAGCCTGCCGGTGACCCTGGCCAACTCCTACGCCAGCACCGTGATGACCCCGCCGTCGGCGTCGACGGCCATGACCCAGTCGTTCACGATGCACCCGTTCCCCGCGGGGTACTCGGTCCACGCCGGGGCCTGCACCGCCGCCGACCCCACGGCCTGGGGAGCCGATCCGCCCGCACCGGTCGGGACCGTCGGCGGCAGCACCGTGGAAGTACCCGTGCCCATGGGCGTGGTACTGGTCACGCCGCCCCCGGGAGGGACCCGCGAGCTGGTCGCCTTCCCCGTCCGGTCGGCGGTACCGGGCGACCCGGGGTGCGACAACCTGCCGTCAAACGTCTCGTACTCCTTCGGCACCGCCCCGACCTACCTGCTCCCGGGCGGTACCACCACGGCGGTCGCCCTGCCCTACGGGTCGTGGCAGCTGAGATGGGGCGGTGCCGTGGTGCCCGCGACCCAGATGACCTCGGTGGGGGTCCCGGCCCAGACCACCGTCAACCCCGCGAACAACATCGTCACCTTCGACCCGAGGCGCCCATGATGCACACCGGCCGACGCTCCGACCGTCCAGCAGACCGATGCCGCCTGGAAGGAGGCCCCGAGATGACGCGACTGCTCCGTCAACGCCTGGTCGGTGACGACCGCGGGATGGCCCTGGTGACGGTCATCGCCGTGGCCGCTGTCATGGCCACGCTGGTGATCGCCGGGACGGCGATGGCGCTGAACTCCCAGAAGCAAGGCAAGCGGACCGCCGACTGGGACGCGGCCCTCGCCGCCGCCTACGCCGGGGTGGAGGAGTACCGCTCGCAGGTGACCAACGACTCCACCTACTGGCGCTACGGCAACCCCGCCGCCCCGTACACCGTCGCCAGCGGCAGCGCCGCGACGGTGAGGCTACCACCGACCCCGAACCCGGCCTTCGACCTGGGGACCGAGGGGGCCTGGGCCACCGTGCCCGGCAGCGACGGTGCCGCCCGGTTCCGCTACGAGGTCAACACCTCGACCTACCAGACCAACGGGCTGATCCGGCTGCGGTCCACCGGTGCGGTGGGTAACCACACCCGCTCGGTGGTCGCCTCGATCACCCAGGAGGGCTTCATCAAGTTCCTGTACTGGACCGACTTCGAGGTGTCGTCGGTGACCGTGGAAAATGCCACCTGCAAGAACAACAACTGGGACCCGGTGCTCAACCGTCTGAAGTACAGCTGGGAGGGGCGCGACGGCGGCCAGTGCACCGCCATCCAGTTCGCTGATACCGATGTCATCGACGGGCCGCTGTACACCAACGACCACCCGGTGATCTGCGGGGCCCAGTTCAACGACGTCGTGTACACCATGACGAACAAGACCCCCAAGTACACCAAGCCTCAAGGTTGCGGAAATCCCAAGTTTGCCGTCGCGGGCAGCCCGAGCACCCCGGAGGCCAAGATCGACCTGCCGCCGACCAATTCGGAGATGAAGCGGGAGACCCGCAACGACCTGCCCCTGGAGGTGCCGAACCCAGGGTGCCTGTACACGGGGCCGACCTCGATCACCTTCACCAGCGACGGCTATATGCGGGTCCGCTCGCCGTGGACCAGGTTCACCCAGGTCGCCGGTTCCGGCGCCACGTCGGGGACCAACAACGCCTCCCACTGCGGGCTGCCGGGCACGGCGACCGGGCAGCTCGGCAGCGCCGACGGGGCCAGGGTGCCGGTGGTCGAGGGGAACCTCGTCTTCGTGCAGAACGTGCCGTCGGTGACCACGGACGTCAACTACACGGCGCAGACCGCGGCCGAGAAGACGGCGCGGTGCGGCGCGGCGAACGGCTCCAGGAACGGTCTGGGCTACCCGGCCACCAACGAGATGGCCGCGGTCGGGACCTACGGCTGCACGGTCGGCGACGTGTTCGTCTCCGGGGTGCTGCGGGGGCACACGACCATCGCCGCGGAGAACACTATCTGGGTGGTGGGCGACACCACCTACGCCACCGACGACGACGTCCTGGGCCTGGTCGGCCAGACCTCGGTCACGGTATGGCACCCCATCAGGTCCAACTACACGAACCTGCTGCCCAGCACGGACCGCACGATCAAGGCCGCGATCCTGTCGGTCTCCGGGACCTTCGAGGTACAGCACTGGGGCGACGGGACCCCGATGGGCATCCTCCACGTATATGGGTCGATCGCGCAGAAGTATCGCGGCCCGGTCGGTTCCGGGTATGCCAACGGGGTGCGGGCCAGCGGCTACGCCAAGAGCTACCGCTACGACTCGCGGTTCCAGACGATCTCGCCGCCCAAGTTCCTGAAGACGACGATCACGAGCTTCCGGGCAAACCAGTTCGCCGAGGTGTCTGCGGCCTTCGCTCCCGACGGCAGCGCGCGGTCGTAGTCGGCGGACCGGCCCCTGGAGCAGCCCGGCCGTCGGCAAGCGGTCCGACTGCACCCCCACCCAGGGTAGAGGGCGCGGCCGGGGCGGCTCCTCCTGCGGGACGAGACAGGACGAGACCCAGAACGGACGACGCGGCGTCGGACGGTCACCTAGCGTCGTCGCCATGAACAGCCGCCTCGCACCTGCCCACCGTCTCGTCGTCCCGGGGACGCTGCTCCTGGCCGTCTCGTTCGCGCTCGTCGGCTGCACCCAGAGCGCCGACGCCGCCGCCAAGACCGGGCCGATCTCGGCCCGGTTCGACGCCCTCTACAGCGGCAGCGACGACCAGTGGCGTGACGACAACGACAAGGTGCAGGAGATCATCGCCGCCTGCATGAAAGAGAAGGGTTTCGAGTACATCCCGGAACCAGCCGACCTGTACCAGAGCACGGAGACGATCAGCGCGGAGGACTGGGACCCCGTGGCCCACGCCAAGGAGTACGGCTACTTCATCACCTACGGCATGGTGGGCTACGGCACGGACGAATCGGAGGACCTCCCCGAGCCCTTCATCGACGACTCCAGCGTCTGGGTCGACGAGAACGACCCCAACGGCCCCTACTACCTCAGCCTGTCCGAGAGCGAGCGGACGGCCTATGACGAGGCGCTGTACGGCTCGCTGTCCGACGAGGAGTGGGAAGCAGCGTGGGAAGGCGACGGCGAGGGGCCCGACTGGACGACGCAGGGCTGCTCGGGCGAGGCTTGGCACGAGCGTGAGCTGGCGTGGGAGGCCGAGAGGGAGGCCGAGGAGTCCATCGACTCCACGGTGATGGACGACTACGACACCTACACCGATGACAAGGTCGCCAACGACCGTCGGGTGGTCAAGGCCAAGAAGACCTGGTCGTCGTGCATGACGGACGCGGGGTACGACTTCGCCGAACAGGAGGAGGCTGAGACGTCGATCCGGCTGCGGTTCGACAGCATCCTGGGCATCGACTCGAGCAAAGGCTACTCGCTGGACCTGGACGAGATCTCCAGCTCCGCTCTCGCTGATCTGCGTGCCCTGCAAGAGGACGAGATCGCCACCGCCACCGCCGACGCCCAGTGCTTCGTGAAGTCCGGGCTGAGAACTGCCTACGACGACGCCCAGCTCGACGCCGAGACCGAGTTCTACAACTCCCACAAGGCGGCAGTGGACGCCTATTTCGAGGCGCTGGCGGCCGCGCAGAAGAAGAGCTGAGCCCGCCTCACGAACCGGGACGGACCAGGCCGGTCTCGTAGGCCGTCACCACGGCCTGGACCCGGTCGCGGACGCCGAGCTTGTCCAGGACGTGACCGACGTGGGTCTTGACCGTGGCCTCGGCCAGGAACAGGCGCCCGGCGATCTCCGCGTTGGACAGGCCCTCGGCGACCGCGACCAGCACCTCCCGCTCCCGGACGGTCAGGCCGACCAGGCGCGGGTCCTCGGCGTCCCCGCCTGGTACGGGCAGCCGGTCGGCGAAGATCTCCAGCATCCGCCGGGTCACCCGAGGGGCGACGACCGCGTCCCCGCGGGCCACGGTGCGGATCGCCTCGGCCAGCTCGGCGGGCCGGGCGTCCTTGAGCAGGAACCCGCTGGCCCCGGCCCGCAGCGCGCCGAAAGCGTACTCGTCCAGGTCGAACGTCGTCAGGATCAGCACCTTGGTGTCCGGCTGACGGGCCAAGACGCAGGCGGTGGCCTCGATCCCGTTCATCCGCGGCATGCGCACGTCCATCAGCACGACGTCCGGCTGCAGGGCCACGACCTGCGTCAGCGCGGCGTGGCCGTCACCGGCCTCGCCGACGACCTCGAGGTCGTCCTCCGCGTCGAGCACCAGCCGGAAGCCCATCCGGATCAGCGGCTGGTCGTCCACCAGCAGCACCCGGACCGGGGTCGGGCTCTCGACGGCGCTCACGACGGCAGCACCCAGGTGCTGACGGACGGGTCCGGTGGCGGCACGGCCAGCGTCGCGCGCACCTGCCAGCCGCCAGCCACCGGGCCGGCCTCCACCTCGCCGGCGTACATCGCCACCCGTTCTCGCATCCCGACCAGTCCCTTCCCGCCGCCCTTGCCCAGTCCGGCGACCGGTCCCCCGTCGTCACGCACCACGACCTCGACAGTACCGCCCCCGACACCGTCCGCGACCCGCACCTCGACATCGGCGGCGGTCGCCCCGCGGGCGTGCCGCAGCACGTTGGTCAGCGCCTCCTGCACCACCCGGAACACCACCAGGCGCAGTCCCGGGTGGTCCGGCAGCGGTTCGGCGCGCAGCCGCACCGTCAGCCCGGCCTGGCCGAACACCTCGACCAGCCCGGCCACGTCGTCGGCGGCGGTCGGCTGCGGTGCCATCAGGCTCTCCCCGTCGCGCAGCACCCCCAGCATCCGGCGCATATCGGTCAGCGCGGTCCGCCCGGTCTCGGCCAGCCGGTCCAGCGCCTCGGCGGCGGCCTGCGGGGACTTCGGCGCGGCGGCCCGCGCGCCGTCGGCCAGGGCGATCATCACCGACAACGAGTGCGCGACGATATCGTGCATCTCCCGGGCGATCCGGGACCTTTCCTGCATCGACGCCAGCCGGGCGTTCTGCTCGCCCGCGGCGACCAGCTCGGTGGCACGACGGACCAGCTCGACGACCTGCTGGTGCCGACCGTACGCCTGGACCCCCAGGGCCAGGCCCAGCAGTCCGAGCACCATCAGCAGCACCACCGACCCGGCCCCCACCACCCACGACGGGTCCGAGGTCCAGCCGGACGAGCGGGCGGCCACGGCGACCGCCACGGCGCCGCTCGCCACCAGGCTCGCCCCCAGCCCCGCCCAGGCCGCCGCCGGGCTGCGGTACCGGGCGACGGCGTAGACCGCGACCGGGAACCCCAGCGCACCCACCAGGGGACGCGGCGCAGGCACGGCCAGCACCGCCGCCATCACCGCGGCCACCCCGGCCAGCACCGCCAGCGGGAACTGCCGCCGGAACCAGACCACCGCCGCGACGAGCCCCGCGGCGACCGGCTCCCACAGGCGAGGGCTGGCCAGCGACTCGCCTGGGGACACCCCGACCTGGCTGAACGCCACGACGAGCACCACCGCCGCGTCCGTCACCCGGGGGTGGGCCGCACAGTACCGCCGCACCCGCCCGCGCGGCTGCACCTCCAGCTCGGTCAGGGGGCGCGGCGCAGGCGCTCCGTACGTCGTCATCCGCCTCTCCGCTCGTCGGTCTGTCCCGCGACGGTACCGCTGGAGCCCCCGTCACCGGACCCGCCACACGGCTGGTCCGTCACCACCAGATCTCCACCCCAAGGATGACCCGGCTGGGTCGAGCCTGCTCAGCGCTCCGCGCGCAGGACCTCGGTCAGCCGCACCCGGGTGCCCATGCGCAGGACCGACCGCTGGTACACCCGCGCCCCGACCGCCACGACCACCGCCGCGGTGAGGACGAGGAGCGCCAGGCTGACCAGCGGCTCCCACACCGCGGCATCGCCGAAGAACAGCCGGACCGGCATGCCCACCGGCGCGGAGAACGGCACGTACGACAGCACGGTCAGCACCGTGGGACGGCCGTTGAAGAACAGCACCGCGAAGTACGGCAGCATGATCAGCCACACCATCGGCTGGACCACCGCAGACAGGTCCTCCTGACGGGAGACCAGCGCGGCGGCGGCGGCGAACATCGAAGCCAGCAGCACGAACCCGATGATGAAGAAGACCACGAACCAGACGACCGGCGCGCCCAGCTGGTCGAGCAGGTCACCCCGGTCGGTGGCGGTCAGACCGACCACCGACACCACGGCCAGAGCCGTGGTCTGCCCCAGGGCGAGCAGCGAGATACCGGCGATCTTCCCGGTGAACAAGGCGCGGGCGGGCACCGCGGACAGCAGGATCTCCACCACCCGGGTCTGCTTCTCCGTCACCGTGTTCTGGGCGATGGTCATGCCGTACGTCGCCGCGGCCATCATGAACACCAGCCCGAAGGCCAGGGCGACGAACATCCGCATCCCCTCGTCGGCCCGCGGCGGGTCCAGGGTGCCGACCGGGGGCACCGTGGCGAGCAGCTGGGCGACCGTCGTCGGCGCGGAGTCCAGGCCGAGGACGAGCAGGCCGCCGTCGTCGCCGAGCACCACGGCGGCACCCACGGACCTGTCGCGCAGCCGCTGCTCGGCCGCCGCCCGGTCGGGTACCTCGACCATGTCCAGACGGGCGGCCTCGACCTGCTCGACCACCTGCGGTACCGCGGCCACCTTCGGCGGCTTGCCCAGGACGTCGCCGAAGAACGACGACCCGACGATCGCGCCCAGCACCAGCGCCAGCAGCACCCCGGTGGAGATCCAGAACGACCGGGAGCGCACCTGGGCCAGGATCTCGCGCTTGGCGACCAGGACGGCGAGCCGGTTGGTGGACGGCGAGGCGGGAGCGGACGCCGCGGACGGCACGGCGGTCATGCGGGCACCTCCTGGGAGTCGGCCTGGGAGTCAGCCATCAGCTCGCGGAAGATCTCCGCCAGGGACGGGGTGAGGTAGGCGAAGCGGTGCACCGGACCCCGGGCCAGCGCGGCGCGCAGCACCCGCTGGGCGGTGGCCTCGTCGGCGGCGAACACGGCCTGGTCGGCAGCCAGCTCGACCACCTCGACACCGGGCTCGTCACGCAGCCACCCGGCGTCGGAGGCGACCAGCTCGTAGCGCGACGTGCCGAAGCGGGCGCGCAGGTCGTCCCGGGCCCCGGCGGCCTGGACCTTGCCCCCGGCGATGATCACCAGGTCGTCGCACAGCCGCTCGACCAGGTCGAGCTGGTGGGAGCTGAACAGCACCGGCACGCCGCGCCGGGCGTGCTCGGCCAGCACCGAGACGACCACGTCCACCGCGATCGGGTCCAGCCCGGAGAACGGTTCGTCGAGCACCAGCACCGACGGGTCGTGCACCAGGGCGGCGGCGATCTGGGCCCGCTGCTGGTTGCCCAGGGACAGCGAGTCCACCGGGTCGGCGGCGCGGGGAGCCAGGCTCAGGCGGTCCAGCAGGTCGCGGGCGCGCCGCTCGCCGGTGGCGGCGTCGAACCCGTGCAGGGTCGCCAGGTAGGCCAGCTGGTCGACGACCTTCATCTTCGGGTACAGGCCGCGCTCCTCGGGCATGTAGCCGAAGCGGCGGCGGGTGGCGGCGTCCAGCCGGTGGCCGTCGAGCAGCACCTGCCCGGCGTCGGCGCGCAGCACCCCCATGAGGATGCGCATCGCCGTGGTCTTCCCGGCACCGTTGCCGCCGACGAACCCGGTCAGCCGCCCGGGACGGACGGCGAACCCGATATCGTCCAGGGCCAGCAGGTCCCCGTACCGCTTGGTGATGCCCTGCAGCTCGATCATGGTGCCACGCTAGGCCACCAGGAACCCCGGACGCCTCCGACCCACGGCCAGTCCTCATCTCCGCCTGGAGAAGGAGACATCGGGGCATTATTATCGGTCTACCGTTGGGGAGGTCTGTCAGGCGTCCACGTGGGGCCTAGCCAGCGCTCCGGCGACATCACGCCCTGTGTGCGCCAGGATCGCGAAAGGCGAACGCGCAGAGACCTGGTACGTAGCGGCGACCGAGCCGAGCGCCTGTTCGTTGTCCGGGAGCAGCCCTTGAAGGAAAGGCAGCACGGCACGCTGCCGGTGGTGCAGGGTCGTGCGTGGCATCGACAACGACAACGGCGTGGCTCCGGGCGACGAGCGGTACGTCTCGTCGTAGTCGAACGACAGGTTCCCGGCCCCGGTCATGGTGACCTGCCCGGCACGGACCCCGTCCAGGTAGACGTCCAGACGCCTGTCGGCCACGGCTCAGTTCCCCAGGTCGTAGACGTCGAGACCAAGGCCGAGCTCGGCCAGCACGTCCATCACACGCGGCATCTCCGCGCTCGTCCGACCAGCCTCCACCTTGACGAGCCACTCGCGCGACACCCGGGCACGCTGGGCCAGCTCAACCTGGGTGAGACCAGCACTTTCGCGCGTCGCACGCATCAACGCCCCCAGCTCGGCCATGGTCCGCACCCGCACGGCCGCTCCCTCCTGTGTCTCGTAATGCACATCTATGGATGTGGACTACGAGACACATTAGCAAATGTGTCTCGTAGTGCACACCCGAACGGTACCTCACCGAACTGGGGGTCGCGCACGCCGCCTCAACCTGAGACAGGGGCCATGAGTAACTTACGGTTGACAGGTACTCTGGTACTCGTCTACCTTGGTCCCCTGTCGACTCAGGAGGGATCGTCATGCCCATCACCGCACCAATCAAGGTCGACGCAGCGACTGACGAGCTTGTCTCGCACGCCGCTCACTTCCTCTCGCGTTCGAAGAAGGACATCGTCGATGCCGCCGTACGTGAGTACATCGATGCTCACCGCGCCGAGATCAACGCTGGGATCAGGGCTGCGCTCAGCCAGCTCAACGGCACCGACACCGCAGCCGTCTCGCTGATGACCGGTCTGAGCAGCGAAGAGCTCGACGACCTCGGAGGCGTCCCGACGTAGTCGTGTCGTACGTCCCACCTAGCATCGGGCCGTGCCTCCACACTCCGGCGTTCGACCCACCAGACGTTGCCTGGCCGATCTCGCGATCCCGGTCCCTGACCTGGGCGCGCCGCTCGAGGAGATCGATGACGCAACCGTCAGCGCCGCGCAGGCCGTCCCCGAGCAGCGGGATGCGGGCGCTGTAGAGCGCATCGTGTCCCTGAGCGACCGGGTCTGGTTCAAGGTCAAGACTTCCGACCGGCGCGCTGTCGTCACTGAACTGCGTGGCGGCGAACGTCCCACCAGCGCGCCTCCCCACGCAGGAACCTGGTGGATGGGCGCAGCTGGACACCGTCAGAAGGACTCACCACAGCGAGACTTCTACGCCAGCCTCCAGCGAGAATGCACCACAGGTCGGACTGTCTCGACGGTGCATCTGCTTCCCTACGCCTGGGACTGGAAGCGTCTTGTCGCCGAGGTCGCCGTAGCGTGGCGCCGCGAGATGAGAAGGCTCATCCTCCGGCTCGTCAGAACGACTCTCACGTCCGGCAGCATCGCTGTCGCCGAGTTCAGGACGCACCGCATCAAAGCCCTGGTCCGCAGTGACGACGGCCATGAGGCGTACCTGGCGATCATCGCCGAAGGTGTCCCCGATCCCGAGATCTACGCCCTGCTCCTCGACTGCGTCCCTGGCATCTCCCCAGACGACTGGCAGCCGGAACCCTCGTTTGTCGCCGGAATCGAGCCGACACCAGGCGAGATCATCTGGTCCACACTGCTGCCGCCCCATACAGCCGAAACGATCCTCGCGCTCGACGCAGACCAGTAGCCCACCGGTGATACGCCGTTCGTCACCTTCGTGGCAAGGATGACCCGTCCTATCGTGTGAACGTCCTCACCCCGGACGCTCCGGGGGTCGATCGTCCTCACATGACCGCACCTGGCTGGTATCCCGACGCGCGTGATCCCCGGGTTCTGCGATGGTTCGACGGGTTCCAGTGGACCCAGGCCGTCCAGCCCGCTGATGGGCCCGCGCCCACGTTCTCTGACGGACCGTCGACCGCGATGCACTGGGTCGCGCCGGTGGGGCGGTCCTGGCAGTCGGTGGCGGCAGGTTATGTCGGTCTGGTGGCGCTGCTGGCCTGGATGTTCGGCTGGATGGGTCCGGGCGGGGCGGTCCTCGGCATTGCGGTCGGGGCGGGTTCGCTGGCCCTGGGCGTGCAGGCGGTGCGCCGCGCCGCCGAGGGTGGGCACGGCCGCGGGCGGGCCGGGTTCGCGATCGTCGCCGGGGCGTTGTGCCTCGTGCTCACCGTCCTCATGGCGCTGACCAGCGTTTGACCAGCGTCTGACCAGACTGTTCACTTCTTGCCCGGTTCGACCGACCGCAACTACGTACGCCGAGGGCAACAAGGGGTAGTACCTCGGCTTCGCCCACGTGTGGCCCAGCTGCTGTGTCCGTCTTCACCTTGGGAGTCGGCGGCTTTTGGGGCCTGATCGAAGGGATCCTCGTCCTGACGGCGCAACCTGGGACGCCGAACTCCCTGGACAACGCCGGCTACCTCATGGCATGACCGACGTCGGTCGACCTGCGCGTCATCGCTCGGCACAACCACGTGGCACGAAACGCTACAGCTGGCCGGTCACCCGCCGTTTGGTACCGGGGAGAGCTGTCCAGGCACTACCGTGGCAGCCAGGACCGGGCGAGGAGATCTGAGTGGACAAGCCACGTTACGACGACGACCTGCGCCTGGCGCACGTCATCGCCGACCAGGTCGACGCGTTGACCATGGCCCGGTTCGGCGCCGCCGACCTGCACGTGGAGTCCAAGCCGGACCTCACCCCGGTGACGGACGCCGACCGGGCCGCCGAGGCGAAGGTCCGCGAGCAGCTGTCCCGGGCCCGGCCGCGCGACGCGGTGCACGGCGAGGAGATGGGCGATACCGGCGGCGGCCCGCGACGCTGGGTGGTCGACCCGATCGACGGGACGAAGAACTTCGTGCGCGGCGTGCCGGTGTGGGCGACGCTCATCGCCCTGATGGACGGGCCGGAAGTAAAGCTCGGGGTGGTCAGCGCCCCGGCGCTGCACCGGCGCTGGTGGGCCGCGGTCGGTTCCGGCGCCTGGACGGGCCGGTCGCTGTCGCAGGCCCGCCAGCTGCACGTCTCCGGGGTGAACCAGCTGGCCGACGCGTCGTTGTCCTACTCCTCGCTGCACGGCTGGCAGGAGGCCGGGCGTCTGGACGGGTTCCTCGACCTGACCCGGCAGGTGTGGCGCACCCGGGCCTACGGCGACTTCTGGTCGCACGTCCTGGTCGCCGAGGGAGGGGTGGACGTCTCGTGCGAACCCGAGCTGGCCCTGCACGATATGGCCGCTCTGGTGCCGATCGTCACCGAGGCTGGCGGCCGGTTCACCGACCTGGCCGGCGCGGCGGGCTGCTCGGGCACCTCCGCCGTGGCCACCAACGGCCTGCTGCACACCGAGGTCCTCGCCGCCCTGGCCCCCACAGCCCGCCGCTGAACCCAGCACCGCTCAGCGGGACGTCTCCAACGACCAGCTGCCCTGTTCACGAGCCTGCTCACCATGCTGAGCTGATTCGTGCTGAGCTGATTCGTGCTGGACTGATTCGTGCTGGGCCGGTTCACCGCGTTCGAAGCCAGGAATGTCGAGGACGGCGGCCTCCTCGTCGGGACGCGGCGGGGCCTCCCGGAACGCGGAACGCCCGAACAGCAGGTACGGCACTGCGAACCCGCACCCGAGCACCGCGGCCCCGGCGACCGCGTCCAGGATGAAGTGGTTGGCTGTCCCGACGATGACCACCACCGTGACCACCGCGTAGAGCACACCCAGGATCCTGACCCAGGCCCGGCGTGCCAGCACCACGAGGCACAGCCCGCTCCACAGGGCCCACGCGGTGTGCAGGCTCGGCATGGCGGCGTACTGGTTGGAGTTGTCGGCCACCTCTGGTCTGGCGAACGACCCCCAGGTGTTGAACTCCCTCAAGGTGTCGACGTAGCCCATCTCGGCCAGGCGGGGCGGTGCCAGCGGGTACAGCCAGAAGCCGAGCAGCGCGACCATCGAGGTGACGAACAGCGCCGTGCGGATACCCGAGTACCTGCGGGGGTGGACCCGGAACACCCACACCAGGACCGCGATCGTGACGACGAAGTGCAGCGTCGCGTAGTAGTAGTTCATCACCTGGGCGACCAGCGCATGGTCGGCGACGAAGCGGTTGAACGACAGCTCGAAGCTGATGTGCAGCCGGTCCTGCAGACGCTGGACGTCCTCGGCGTGGCCCATCGCCACACCCACCTTCTCCGGCGCCGCGTTGCGGATCAGGTTGTAGACCCACAGGCACAGCGCCAGGAGCGCCACCTCCCAGTACCAGCGCAACGGCCGGTAGGACCGCAGGCCATCAGGCAGCAGGCCGGTGAAGCGACGGCGGGCAGCCGTCGTCGCGCTACCCGCCGCAGATGCCATTCGCATATCCTCTCATCCGCCCGGCGCCGAAGGGTCGAGAACGGCGCATCGCGACCCCGGACGGCACCCGTCCGGACCGACCGACCGGTTGCGGGACCCCTGGTCGGCGGTGAAGATCGAGGACCGGTCCGACCCGAGGTCATGATGAGCACCCACACCGATGTCTCGCTGTCACCGCACGCCCTGCCCGCCGCTGAGGTACTGCGCCTCCTCGAGACCGACGCCGACGGTCTGACCAGCGACGACGCCACCGTCCGGCTGCTGAGCACCGGCCGCAACGCACTGCCTGACCCGCCGCGTCCGCCGGCCTGGCGCCGGTTCGTCGGGCACTTCGACGACGTGCTCGTCTACATCCTGCTGACCGCGGCCGTGCTCAAGGCGATCCTCGGCAACTGGGTGGACTTCACGGTGATCCTCGCTGTCGCGGTGATCAACGCCCTGGTCGGGTTCCTCCAGGAGGGCCGGGCCCAGAAGGCCCTGGACTCGATCAAGCAGATGCTCTCCCTGGAAGCCCAGGTCCGGCGCGACGGGCAGTGGGGCCTGGTGGACGCCGCGACCCTGGTGCCCGGCGATGTCGTGCGGGTCCGGGCCGGTGACCGGGTACCGGCCGACCTGCGCCTGCTGACCGCGACGAACCTCCAGGTCGATGAGGCCGCGCTGACCGGCGAGTCGGTGCCGGCCGCCAAGGGTGTCGCACCGGTGGCCGACGACGCGGGCGTCGGCGACCGCACCTGCCTGCTGTTCTCCTCCACCCTGGTCACCACGGGGGTCGGCGAGGGCGTCGTCACCGCGACCGGGGCCGCCACCGAGATCGGCAAGATCCAGACGCTGGTGGCGGAGGTCGACCCGCTGGACACGCCCCTGACCCGGCAGCTGGCCCGGCTGGGCAAGCACCTGTCGATCCTCATCGCCGCCATGGCCGCGGTGATGCTGATCATCGGGCGGGTCATCCACGACTTCCCGCGCGACGAGCTGATCTCGGCGGCCATCGGGTTCGCCGTGGCCGCCGTGCCTGAGGGCCTGCCGGCGCTGGTCACCATCACCCTGGCGCTGGGCGTGCAGCAGATGGCCCGGCGCCGTGCCATCACCCGCCGGCTGACCGCCGTGGAGGCTCTGGGCGCGGTGACGACGATCTGCTCGGACAAGACCGGCACGCTCACCCAGAACGAGATGACCGTCCGGGTCGTCATCACCCCGCTGCGGACCTACACGGTGACGGGCAGCGGCTACTCCCCCTCCGGGCATCTGCTCGACCCCGGCGGCGAGGTCGCCACCGCCGCCGAGCACCAGGACCTGGACGCGCTGGTGCTGGCCGTCGGCTGTGCCAACGACGCCCGGCTCGAGCAGGTGGACGGGCGGTGGCGGGTGGTCGGCCAGCCCACCGAGGGTGCCCTGGACGTGCTGGCCGTCAAGGCCCAGGCCGCGACCGACGCGGTGACCCGCGTCGCCCAGGTGCCGTTCGAGTCGGCGCACAAGCTGTCCGCGACGCTCGACGACGTACCGGGCACCGGGCGGGTCATCCACGTCATCGGCGCGCCCGACCGGCTGCTGGAACGCTGTACCGCGCAGTGGTCCGGTATCGGCACCGCCCGGCTGGACACCGCGGTGTGGGAGGCGACGAACGACGAGCTCGGCGCCCAGGGCCTGCGGGTGCTGGCCGCGGCCTCGTTCCCGGCTACGGCCCGTCCGGCGGCGGCCGACCCGGACGCCCTGACCTTGGCCGACCTGGACACCGGGCTGGTCTTCCTCGGCCTGGTCGGCATCGTCGACCCGCCCCGCCCCGAGGCGACCGCCGCCGTCGCCGACTGCCACGCGGCGGGGATCGGCGTGAAGATGATCACCGGCGACCACGCGGGCACCGCCGTGGCCATCGCCCGCGAGCTGGGCATCGTCGGCGACGGCGCGGTCGTCGCGCTCACCGGTGCCGAGCTGGAGGCGATGTCGCAGTCCGAGCTGCGCCAGCGGGTGCGGGAGGTGGACGTGTTCGCCCGGACCAGCCCCGAGCACAAGATCCGCATCGTCCGGGCCCTGCAGTCGCACGGCGAGGTCGTGGCGATGACCGGCGACGGCGTGAACGACGCCCCGGCGCTGACCCGCGCCGATATCGGCGTCGCCATGGGTATCAAGGGCACCGAGGCGACCAAGGACGCGGCGGACATCGTGCTGGCCGACGACAACTTCGCCACTATCGAACGCGCCGTCGAAGAGGGCCGCCGGATCTACGACAACATCCGCAAGTCCGTGGTGTTCCTGCTGCCCACCAACGGGGCCCAGTCCCTGGTGATCCTGGTCGCGGTGCTGTTCGGGCTGACCCTGCCGCTGGACCCGGTGCAGATCTTGTGGGTCAACCTGGTCACCGCGGTGACCCTGTCGCTGGCCCTGGCCGCCGAGCCCGCCGAACCGTCGATCATGCGCCGCCCGCCGCGCGACCCGTCCGAGCCGCTGCTGTCGCGTCCGTCGCTGGTCCTGGTGCTGCTGGTATCGGTCATCATCGGCGCCGCCACCCTGCTGGTCTTCGCGCTGGAACGCAACGCCGGGGTGGACCTGGCCCGCGCCCAGACCGTCGCCGTCGGGATGCTCGCGGCCGGTCAGGGCGCCTACCTGCTGTCCTGCCGCTTCCTCGCCACCTCGAGCCTGCACCCCCGCGTGCTGCGCGGTAACCGTCTGGTCTGGGCCGCCTTCGGCGCCTTGCTGCTCCTCCAGCTGGTCTTCACCTACGCCCCTTTCATGCACACCTGGTTCCACTCGGCCCCCATCTACCCCCGAGACTGGGCCCTGCTCGTCGGCCTCTCCGCCGTCGTCTTCCTCCTCACCGAGGCCGCCAAGACCGTCAGCCGACACGTCCCCAGCCCGACACACCAAACACGGGCCTGAGGACCGACTGTCACGCCAGGGTGCGGCTCGCCCCGGCCCCAGCATGGTCGAGGGACGAAGTTCCGGACGAGGGACCTCCTCGATTCGAGACTTTTGTCGCGGATTCGAGAGTTTTACTCTCGAATCCGCGACAGAACTATCGAACTGGTGCGGTCGTCTCGGCGCGATGCCTGCGGGGCTGAAGTCCCAAGCGACGGGTACGTCTCGGGCCGTTCCCGGGCGGCGGTATCAGGGTGCGAGGTCGATGACGGCGGCGCGCATGAGGCGGACCACCTCGTCGGTCTCGTCGTAGAGGTAGGCCCGGGCGAGCGCGTCGTTGAAGGCGGACGCCACCCCACCACCCCAACCACCCAACCCGACCACGCCGGGGGCCACGGGGGCTCGCCCCCGTGCGGGTGCGGGGCCAGGCCCCGCACAACATGACGAGAGCGACGCGGCTTGCGTTCCGCAAGCACACGTCGCTCTCGATCTCGTAGCGGGGGCAGGATTTGAACCTGCGACCTCTGGGTTATGAGCCCAGCGAGCTACCGAACTGCTCCACCCCGCGTCGGCCTCCCTACTTTACACTGGTTTCCCCGAGGATGCCAAACATGCAGGTCAGGCTGTTAGACGCGCTGGGATCGCCTGGCTGCGGCTGTCGGGCCCCAGCCAGGCGTCCCCGGCCTCTAGAGGCGGGCCTCCGCGTCCAACGCTCTGGTTATGGCGTCGCTGAGGGCATCCTGGGCTGCCCCGTAGGCAGCCCAGTCGTGGTTCGCCAGTGCCGCCTGGGAGTCTTCGATCGCCTTCTGGGCGTCCTGCAGGGCCTTGTCCAGATCGGCTCTAGCCCCGGTGTCGGTGCCGGTGCCGGTATCGGTGCCCGGCGGCTGGTCGGTATCGGGTGGCGTCTCGGTCGACCCGGGGTCGTCGCCGTCGGGACTCTCGCCCGTACCCGGGGTCGCACCGGAGTCGTCGCCGAACACCTGGACCAGGGCTTCGTCCAGGGTGTCGGCGAACCCGATCTTGCCGCCGAAGCTCACCAGCACCTTCTGCAGCTTGGGGAACGTCATCCCCGCGGCCGACGCCTGCACGTACACCGGTTGCACGTAGAGCAGGCTGCCGCCGACCGGCAGGGTCAGCAGGTTGCCGCGCAGCGTCGTCGAGTCGCCCTGCTTCAGCAGGTTGAGGTACGTCGACACCTCGGTGTTGGCGATGAAGTTCGCCTGGGCCTGCTGCGGTGCCGGCACGGTCGAGTTGCGCGGCAGCTCCAGCAGCCGGATCTTGCCGTAGCCGTCGGACTTCTTCCCCTTGACGCTGCCTGCCTCAGCGTCCACCGCCAGGTACCCGGTCAGTACCGGGCGCGCGTTCGCCCCGTACGGCTGGAACGTGGACATCAGCGAGAACGTCGCCGCGTCCTGGTCGGGTGTCTTCAGGGTCAGGTAGTACGGCGGCTGGTCCACGGTCGTCGAGGCCGGGTCCCGGGAGTTCTGCCAGAAGTCGTCGCCGCGGTAGAACTTCTCGGGATTGGTCTCGTGGTAGCGGCCCAGCAGGGTGCGCTGCACCTTGAACATGTTCTCCGGGTACCGCAGGTGGCTCATCAGGTCGCCGCTGATCTTGGACATCGGCTGGATCGTGCCGGGGAAGATACCGTCCCACGCCTTGAGGATCGGGTCGTCCGGGTCCCAGGCGTACAGGTCGACCGAACCGTCGTAGGCGTCCACCGTCGCCTTCACCGAGTTGCGGATGTAGTTCACCGTCTCGGGCCGCAGCGCCGAGACGGTGCTCGACGACTGGGTCAGCGAGTCCGTCGTGGCGTCCTCCAGCGACGCCGCCGCCGAGTACGGGTAGTGGTCGGTCGTGGTGTACCCGTCGACGATCCACTTCACCCGGCCGTCGACGACCGCCGGGTAGACCCGGCCGTCCAGGGTCAGGTACGGGGCGACCTTGGCCACCCGTTCCTTCGGGTCACGGTCGTAGAGGATCTGCGAGTGGGGCGTCACCCGGTCGGAGAACAGGATGTCCCCCGAACCGAACTTGATGGCGAACAGCAGCTTGTTCCACGGGCTGCCGATCGACGGCCCCGCCTTGACCGTCTGGGTGGGGTACTGGATGTTCCGCGTCTCGTCCCCGCTGGAGTAGTCCAGCTCCCAGCAGCCGTCCTGACCAGCGGCGGCCTGATCGGTCGTGGGCGTCGGCGGCGCCGTCGGACCGGCCGACTCCCGGTCGGCCGCCGAGCAGGCACCTGCCGGTCCGCCGACTATGGAGTACTCCGGAGACATCTGGCCGAAGTAGATCCGCGGCTCGTAGTCGCCCAGCGCACCCGACGACGGGATGTTCGACTCGAAGAACAGCGGTTCGCCCTCGCGGTTGACGGCGTTGCCGTAGGCCGCGACCACACCGAAGCCGTGGGTGTACACCGTGACCTCGTTGACCCAGCTGCGCTGCGACGCCGACAGACCGCTCTGGTCCAGCTCGCGCACCGCGATGATGGTGTCGCGGCTGTCGCCGTCGATCGTGTACCGGTCCACCGCGAGCGTGTCGGGGAACGAGTAGAACCCGCGGATCTGCTGCTGCTGCTTGAACGACGGGCTGACGATGGTCGGGTCGAGCAGCCGGATCGAGGCGGTGGTCTCGGTGTCCTCGCGCAGCTGTCCGGCCTCGACGGTGACCTCCGCCTCGCCGTACGGCTGTACCACGACCTGGTCGATGCCGTAGGCGGCCCGGGTGGCCGCGATATTGCGCTCGATGTACACCCTCTCCCTGGCCTGCGCGTTGGGCTGCACCTGGAAACGCTGGACGATCGCCGGGTAGATACCGCCGACCACGATCGCGGCGATGATCATCACCGCGACCCCGACCGCGGGCAGCCGCCAGTTGCCGCGCACCGCGGTGAGCACGAAGACCGCCGCGACCAGCAGCGCCGCGATCGCGAGGATCACCTTGGCCGGGATCACCGCGTTGACGTCGGTGTACCCGGCACCGGCGTACTTCGAGGAGTTCTTCATCAGCAGCGAGTACTGGTCCAGCCAGAAGCTGCCCGCGAGGACGACGAGGATCACCGCGCCGGTCGTGGCCAGCTGGATCCGGGCCGCCCGGGAGGTGCGCGGCGTGTCGGAGCGGCCCGCGATCCTGATCCCGCCGTACAGGTAGTGCGTGGCGAGCCCGACCAGGCCCGACAGCACCGCGGTGGCCAGGCAGAACGACACCACGAACCGCAGCAGCGGCAGGGTGAAGACGTAGAAGCCCAGGTCCAGGCCGAACTGCGGGTCCTTGGTGCCGAAGGTCTGACGGTGCAGGAACAGCTGCACGTCGGCCCAGCGCCCGGCCGCCGCACCGGCGGCGAACAGGCCGAGCACCACCGGCAGCACGATCATGACGACCTTGCGCAGCGGCTCGATGGCCTCGCGGTACTGGTCGAGGTTCCGCTGCTCGGCGTCCGAGGGCGGGTACACCGGCCGGGACCGGTAGGCCACGGCCATGCTCGCGAACACCGCCCCGGCCATGACCAGCAGGCCGAGCAGGCCGACCACGGCCTTCGTGCCCCACTCGACGTACAGGACCTTGCCGTAGCCGAGCTGCTGGAACCACAGCACCTCGGTCCAGACCTGGGCCAGCACGACGAGGAGTACGACGAGGCCGCCGACCACGACCAGCGTCGGGACGAGGGGACCACGCTTGCGACGGCTCGGAGGAGGGGCAGGACGGGGCTTCGCGGTGGCGCTCACAGTTCCCTCGGGCAGGACGGATCGTCGGACGTACCAGAACTCTACGCGACCCGACGCGGGTCCTCAGCCCCTGACCCACCGACGGCGCTCCAGAACAAGATGCCCGCGGGGGCACCGGCTCAACGAGTGCAGGTGGGCAGACGGGCCCCTTTGCCGGAGCCGATCGCGACGACCGCCTCGCGCGCCTCGTGCAGGGTGTCCACCGCGACGACGTGCAGGCCGGACGGGACGTGCCCGACCACCTCGTCGCAGTTGGACCGCGGCGCCAGGAACCAGTCGGCGCCGTCGCGCCGGGCGCCGGCCATCTTGTGCTGTATGCCGCCGATCGGGCCGACGCTGCCCAGCTCGTCGATCGCGCCGGTCCCGGCGATGCGCTGACCGCCGACCTCGTCCTCAGGAGTGAGCAGGTCGATGATGCCCAGGGCGAACATCGTGCCCGCCGACGGGCCGCCGATGTTGTCGATGTTGATGGTGACCTCGACCGGCAGGTCGAACGTCCGGTCGATGTTGATCCCGAGCAGCGCCCCGCCGTCCTCGCGCTCGCTGGTCACCACCGGCAGGTGGAGCTCGTCGTCGCCGCGGCGTACGTCCACCGTCACGGTGGTGCCCGGTTCGGTCGCCCTGAGGATCTGGGTCAGCACCCCGAAGTCGGGGGTGGGTGTGCCTTCCAGCCCGAGTATGACGTCACCTGGCTCCAGCACGTCCTGCGCACCGGAACCGGCCATCACGTTGTGGACCGTCAGCGTGGTCGGTATCTCGTAGCCCAGCTCGGTCAGCGCGGCCACGGTGGCCTCCTCCTGCGAGGTGACCATCTGCACCTGGTTGGCCTGGTCGATCTGGGCCCGGGTGACCTCGGGCTCCTCGACCACCTGCGACACCTGCGACCAGGGCGACGACCAGCCGCGCAGCACCTCCACCGGGAAGGCCTTGATACCTGGGGTGCCCTTGGCCGAGACCGTGGTCAGCCGCAGCTCGCCGCTCGCCGGGTAGGTCGGCGCACCGGAGACCGCGATGAGCGGCTCACCGTCGACCTCCCCGAGCACGTCCACCGTCGGACCGGGCATGAGGATCTGGTACGGGGCGGGCAGCACCATCAGCACCGTCAGCAGGCAGGCGCTGACCAGCATGCTCACCGTGAGCGTCACCGACCGCGGGCTCACCGGGTCCACCGGTGGCGGCGTCCTGACTGCGAACGGGTCCGGCGCCGGAGGTAGGTTCAGCTCATCGTCCACACCGGCATCATGCCGTACTCGGCACTGTGATCGGTGACTGCGCCGACAGCGAACCTGGGCCGCCGCCGTGCTGGCCGGACGGGCCCAGACGGTTACGGTGGGTGGTACCTGCGACCCCGCTGACGGGGGTACCGAGCGCAGCGAGCAGCACCCGTCTGGAGCGATATGAGCGACCGCCCGCCCGCCGAACCGCCCACCGGCCCCCCCGCCTGGGAAGACCTGCTGCGGATGCTGCTCGGCCCGAACGCGGACGAGGCGATCGCGATGGTCCGCGCCTCCGGGATCGACCTGGGCGTCGCCACGGACCTGCCCGGCGACCCGGAGACCATCCGGGCGGCCCTGCGCCAGGTGCAGCCCTTCCTCGCCGGTGCCGACGACGCTCCGGTCAGATGGTCGGCGGTGCACGACCTGGCCCGCCAGACGGCCGCCGAGGGCGGCGACCCTTCCCCTGGACGGGCCGCCGTCCGGCAGGCCGTGGACGCGCTGACCACCGCCGACCTGTGGCTGGACCAGGTGACCGGGTTCGACCCGGCCCCCGGGCGGCGGGCCGCCTGGAGCCGCGCCGAGTGGGTGGAGGCCACGCTGCCCGCCTGGCGGTCGCTGACCGAGCCGATCGCGGCGGCCCTGACCGAGGCGCTGAGCACCCGGCTGGCGGGGGCCACCGACGAGTCGCTCGACCAGATCGTCTCGTCGATGGCCCACCAGGTCGGCCAGGTGCTGTTCGGCCTGCAGATCGGGCAGGCGGCCGGGACGCTGGCCCGGGACGTGTTCGGCACCACCGACCTGGGCGTGCCGCTGGTCGACTCCCCGGCGGTCGCGCTGCTGCCGAGCAACGTCGCGGCTTTCGCCGACGGGCTGGACTCTCCCGTCGAGGAGGTCCGGCTGTTCCTCGCCGTCCGGGAGGCCGCCGCGGCCCGGCTGTTCGCGGGTGCCCCGTGGCTGCGCGGCTGGCTGACCTCAGCCGTGGAGGCCTACGCCCGGGGTATCACGATCGACCCGGACCAGCTCGACGACCTGATGCGCCAGATCGACCCGAACGACCCGGCGTCGCTGCGGGCCGCGGTGACCGAGGGCCTGTTCGAACCCCGGACCACACCGGCGCAGGAGGCCGCCCTGGCCCGCCTGGAGACGGCGCTGGCACTGGTCGAGGGGTGGGTGGACGAGGTCAGCACCGCCGCCGTCACCAAGCACCTGCCTGACGCCGTGGCGCTGCGCGAGATGATGCGCCGCCGTCGGGCCGCGGGCGGACCGGCCGAGCACACCTTTGCCACCCTGGTCGGCCTGCGGCTGCGGCCCCGACGGCTGCGCGACGCCGCCCGCCTGTGGGCCGCCGTCGCCGCCGACTCCTCGGCGGAGGAGCGTGACGCGGTGTGGCACCACCCGGACCTCATGCCCGGTCCGGACGACCTGGACGACCCCGACGGCTACCCCGCCCGGCGCCGGGCAGCCGACCAGGGCACCGATGACCTCGACCAGGCCCTGGCCGATATCCTCGGCCCCGACGAACCGCCTGCCTGACGTCGGCACATCTCATCTTGGACGTCGTCCACCGCGTTACCCAGATGCCCGTACCCTGAACGCACAGCGCGGCCGTCACGGCGGCCGTCCCACCGGAGATCCCGGTGCCGACAGATGGAAGGGCAGACGATGGCCGAGACCTACTCGGGCGAGTTCTACTGCGTGAAGTGCAAGGCGAAGGTCACCACGACGGGGGAGGTCGTCGTCTCCGAGACCGGACGCAAGTCCGCGAAGGCGACCTGTCCGACGTGCGGTACCAAGCTCACCCGGTTCCTGCCCAAGGACTGACCGGGAGAGCGGCTCGACGGGCTGTCCCGTCGGACCTGTGGACAGCGCACCGCACCTCCGGCCTGCCACCTGGCACCCTGACTAGATGGCGACGATGCGGCTGCGGACGGGTCTGCGGGTGCTGCCGCTGCCCTCGGGCGAGGTCCAGATCGGGGTGGACCCCCGCTGGGCGGTGCGCATCACCGGGCTGACCGAGGCGGAGACGGCGGCACTGCAAGCCGCTGCCCGGGGGGCTCCCCTACCGGGCGCGGCCCCACCCGGAGTGTCCTCGCCCCGCTGGGCGGCCCTGCGCGAAGACCTGCGCACCGCGGGTCTGACCCACGACGGTCCGCGCTGCCCGCCGCTGGCGACCGGGGAGGCCGACGCCCAGGCGTGGGGACTGATCGACCCGGACCGCTCCGGCCGGGACCGGGTGGAGGCCCGGCAGCGACGCAGCGTCCTGGTGCTGGGCCTGGGGCCGACCGGGCTGGCGACGGCCGTCGCGCTGACCGCCGCCGGGGTCGGCACCGTCGCCGTCGACGACGACCGCCCGGTGCGGTCCGTGGACGTGGGACCGGGCGGGTACCGCTGGACCGATATCGGCACCCGCCGGGCCCCGGCCGCGGCCCGCGCCCTGCACGACGTGGCACCGGCCGTCGTCACCGCGCCTCTGGGCGACCCCGACCTGGTGGTGCTGGTCGACTCGGACGCGGCCGACCCGCTCCGGGCCGCGACGCTGGTCAGCCGCGGGATACCGCACCTGTCGGTGGTGGTCGGCGAGGCCGGGGCGCTGGTCGGACCGCTGGTCGCGGGCCCCGGCGGACCGTGCCTGCGCTGCCTGGACCTGTACCGCAGCGAGGCCGACCCCCGGTGGACCGAGCTGGTCACCGGGGTGTCCGCGGCGGACAGCCCCGGCGCCGCGGAGGTCGGTGTCGTGGCCGGCCTGGCCGGTCACCTGTCGGCCGCACTGGCGCTCACCCATCTCGACGGCGACCACCGTCCGGTACCGACCACCTGGGAGATCACCCTGCCCGACCCGGTCCCCCGGGCCCGCACCTGGGCCCCGCACCCGGCGTGCGCCTGCGCCTGCCCGGCGGGCGTCCCGACATGACCTCACGCCGCACCGGACGCAGCGCGACGCGGGGTGCAGGTCGGTGACCTGCACCCCGCGCGCGTCAGGCGGCCCGGTTCTTGGGCGGCCGTCCCCGGCCCCGCTTGGTCGGGACGACGACACCGCCGATGAGCACCTGGCCGCCCCAGACACCCCACGGCTCGCCCCGCTCGAGGGCGCCGGCCAGGCAGGGCTCGACGGCCGGGCATGCCTGGCACAGGGCCTTGGCCCGCTCGACCTCGGCGGTGTGCTCGGCGAACCACAGCTCCGGGTCGTATGCCCGGCAGGGCAGCAGCTCGGCGAGCAGCTGGTCGGCGGTGGGCGTGACCGTCTGGGCGGTCTCGGGGGTGTCGAGCAGCATGGTGGGCCGCACGATGTCCTCCAGGTGTTCTTGCTGGTGAGCAGGTACTTCAGGTGAGAACCGCTCGCCACGTCCTGCCGGATGGACCCATCCGGGAAAGACGAAGGCCGCGGATCCCGACGGGGAGTCCGCGGCCTGGGTAGACCCGGTCAGGGTCAGACCACGGACATCCTCGGCAGATCGACTGAGACGGCACGGAACCGGCCCGGCCGATCCGACACGGTCCGGCCGAAGGGCACGGTGCGCCCTTTGACGGCCCGATAGGTGGACGCCAGGCGCCCCGTCCTGCGAGCCGCATTTCGCTGCACGGGTTGCAGTGCCGGTTCATGGGCCGGATCCAGGGCTGGCCCTCGGACCGGTCCGGGGACCGGAGGGATCAACTCGAGCGACCAGATGGTTGCGATGCTCAGCACGACGAGACACCTCCTTCTCAGCTGACGACGGCGCGCCTGTGCGCACCGGTGAACAAGAACGCCGCTACCGTACGCCGTCGTCCAGCCCGCGGACAACCTTTTTTACGAAGAGTTTTCTGCCTCGGTCCGAAAGTCTGCCGCGACCTGCGGCAACGCGGTCCCGTACCGGTCGGGCTTCACCGGTCCGGCACCGGGCGCCTGTCGTCCTGCGGCCACAGCGGGGCGAGGAACCGGCTGCGCCGCCGCGTCGCCGACCCGCCCGGCCGGTGCCGGGCGTAGGACAGCTCCAGGTGCTCGCGGGCCCGGGTGATCCCGACGTACAGCAGCCGCCGCTCCTCGTCGACCGCCGCGTCGGTCTCGGCCAGGGAGATCGGCAGCAGTCCCTCGGACAGCCCGACGAGGAACACCGCGTCCCACTCCAGGCCCTTCGCGGCGTGCAGCGACGCCAGGGTCACCCCGTCCACCGTCGGGGCGTGCTGAGCCGCAGCCCGCTCGTCGAGCTCGGCCACGAGGTCCGCCAGCGTGGGGGCCTCTCGGGTCGGATCGGCGGCCACCTCGTCGGCCAGCGTGACCAGCGCGTTCATCGCGTCCCAGCGCTCGCGGGCCGCCCCCCGCGCAGCCGGTGGCACCGGCGCCCAGCCCACGCCGGCGAGGATATCGCGCACCGTGGCGGGCAGGGGCACACCCGGGTCGGCCGCCCGCGCCCCGCCGCGCAGCAGCACGATCGCGTCGCGCACGTCGCGCCGGGCGAAGAACCGCTCCCCGCCGCGCACCTGGTACCCGACACCCACCCGGGCCAGCGCGTCCTCGAAGGCCTCGGACTGGGCGTTGGTGCGGAACAGCACCGCGATCTGCGCCGCGGGCGTGCCCGCCTCGACCAGCCGGGCGCACCGGGCGGCGACGGTCGCGGCCTCCGCCTCGTCGTCGTCGTAGGCGACGAAGCGCACCGGCGGGCCGCCGGGCCGCTGGGCCACCAGCTGCAGGGTCGGCGGGTCGCCCGGACGGCGGGCCGAGACCAGCAACCGGTTGGCCACAGTGACCACCTGCGGGGTGGACCGGTAGCCGCGGGTGAGCCGCACCAGCGCCGCCCCCGGGTGGGTCCGGGTGAAGTCCAGCAGGTGGTGCGGGCTGGCCCCGGCGAAGGAGTAGATGGTCTGCGCCGGGTCGCCGACGACGCACAGCTCGTGCCGTCCGCCCAGCCACTGGTCGAGCAGGTACTGCTGCAGCGGCGAGACGTCCTGGTACTCGTCGACGACGAAGTGCCGGTACTGGTCGCGTACCGTCTGGGCCACGCCGCGGTCCTCGGCGAGCATCGCGGCGAGCAGCAGCAGCACGTCCTCGAAGTCGATGACGCCCCGTTCGGTCTTGACGTCCTCGTAGGCGGCGACGAGCCGGGCCACCGCGGCGGCGTCCGCCCCGGCCACCTCGCCCTCGGCACCACCACGGTCCGCGAGGCGGGCCAGCCGCGGGTAGTCGTCCGCGGCGACCAGCGACACCTTGGCCCACTCGACCTCCGCGGCCAGGTCGCGCACCGCGATCCGGTCCACGCCCACGCCCACGCGCCGCGCCGCCTCGGCCACCAGCGGCGCCTTGGCCTCGACCAGCCGGGGCGGGGCCCCACCGACCACCTTCGGCCAGAAGAACCCCAGCTGGCGCAGCGCCGCGGCGTGGAAGGTCCGGGCCTGCACCCCCGCCACCCCCAGGTGGCGCAACCGCTGCCGCATCTGGCCCGCCGCCCGTGCGGTGAAGGTCACCGCCAGCACCGACGTCGGCCGGTAGACCCCGGTGCGCACCCCGTACGCGATGCGGTGCGTGATCGCCCGGGTCTTGCCCGTCCCCGCCCCCGCCAGCACGCACACCGGCCCGGCCAGCGCGGTCGCCACCTCGCGCTGGTCCGGGTCCAGCGCGTCGAGCAGATCCTCGGCAGGCACCCGGCCATCCTCCCACCGACCCGCCACCGCCCCGCCCTGGCTCTACGCCTCGGGCTGCCGGTCGACCAGGTCGCAGCCATCACAGGGCTGACCGTCGCCGAGGTCGCGGGCTGAGCCGACCGGGGGCAGCGGCCCGCCGAACCAGTCTTCGACCAGCGCCCGGGCGATGGAGGTACGACCGGGCGGGACGACGTCACCGGCCGCCACCGCCGCGGCCAGCCCGACCCGGGTGAACCAGCGGGCGTCGGTCAGCTCGGTCCCGTCGGGACGCGGCGGAACCCCCTGGGCGCGGGCCCTGAACCCGAGCATCAGCGAGCCGGGGAACGGCCAGGGCTGGGACGCCACGTACTCGACCTCGGCGACGACGACACCGGTCTCCTCGGCGACCTCGCGCCGCACCGCCGCCTCCGCCGGCTCCCCCGCCTCGACGAACCCGGCCAGCGTCGAGTACCGCCCCGGGCGCCAGGCCGCGGCGTGACCGAGCAGCAGACGGTCGTCCTCGTCCACCACAGCCACGATCACCGACGGGTCGGTCCGCGGGTAGTGCTCGGAACCGTCGGCCCGGCACACCCGCGCCCAGCCCCCCGCCGTGGCGTCGGTCGGCCCGCCGCAGCGCGGGCAGCGCGGATGCCGCCTGTGCCAGTGGTCCAGGGCGACCGCCGTCGTCGCCAGCCCCGCGTCCCGGGCCGACAGCACCGCCCCCACCGCCCGCAACGACGTCCAGACCGCCCCAGGCGGGCCAGTCCCGTCCGCCGCCTGCTCCGACCGGGCATGGACCAGGACGTCCGACGACACCCCGACCAGCGGCGGCGCACCCGCCCCCGGCACCCGCAGGGCGAACCAGGCGGCACCGTCCCGCCCGAGGAACAGCCAGGCGCCGTCCCCCGCCGCACCCGCCAGCGCCACCGCCGACACCGGATCCAGCACCGCCAGCGCGACGTCCGGCTCCACCTCGGCCCAAGGATCGACGTCCGGACCACCACCGGTCCCCGTCGTCAGCACACTCCCGTCCCGCACCAGCACCACCCGCGTCGCCGGGTCGGCCAGCGCCCCCGCCAACCACACCGCATCGGTCCGCAGCACCGCCGCACGGTCCACGACCGCCCGTGCCAGGGGAAGCTCACTCACGCCTCGACCGTAGCCCAGAGGACAACGCACACCACCCACCCACAGCACGAGCAAGACCGCCCGCCGCAGCATAGCCTTATGGGCATGCACCGCTCACCCGTAGCCCTCGCCGCCCTCGCGACGGTCGCCGTGCCTGGGCTCGACCCCTTCGACGCGACCGAGCTGCCGGACGACGAGCACGACGCCGCCCTGGTGGTGGACTCCCAGCGCCGCCGCTGGGTGGTGCGGGCCCCGGTGGACGGGGCGTCGGGCGCGTCGCTGGAGCGTGAGACCGCCCTGCTGGAGGCGTTGACGGCGCAGGTCGCGGAGGGTCGGCTGCCGTTCCGGGTGCCCGCTCCGGTGGGCTTCGCCCCGCTGACGGACTCTGGTCGCGCCGTGGTCCACGAGCAGATCCCGGGCCAGACGGTCGACCTGGAGCGCCTGCCGCCCGGTCCGGGCCTGGCGACGAGCCTGGGGGCGGCGCTGGGCGCGCTGCACGAGCTGCCGGTGAGCGTGGTGGAGCGGCTGGGCCTGCCGACGTACGGCCCTGACGAGTACCGGCGGCGGCGCCAGGCCGAGGTGGACGAGGCGGCCCGGACCGGGCACGTGCCTGCCAGTCTGCTGGCCCGCTGGGAGGAGCGCCTGGAGGACGTGTCGTGGTGGCGGTTCCGGCCGACCGTGGTGCACGGCGACATGGTGGCCGAACGGGTCCTGGTCTCGGGCGGTCCGGACGACGGTGCCGTCGTCGGTATCCTCGGCTGGGGTTCGGCTCATGTCGCCGATCCGGCTGACGACCTGGCCTGGTTCATGGTGGCCGCTGCCGCGGAGACTGCCGCCTCGGTGCTGGAGGCCTACCTGCGGCGCCGGGCCGGGCTGTCCGACCCGCACCTGACCGACCGGGCGGCCCTGGCCGGCGAGCTGGCTGTGGCCCGCTGGCTGCTGTACGGGGTGAGCACCAGGAACGACGATATCGTCGCCGACGCGGTCGGCATGCTGACCGATCTGGAGGCCCAGATCCAGGTCGAGACGGCCCCCGCGGCGGTCGGCTGAGGTCAGTAGACGGCCTGGGTCAGTAGACGGCCCGGCGGTTGCCGTAGTGCTGGACGCCGCGCCGCCAGACCGGGACCGGCTCGAGCATGAGGTTGGTCTTGGCGAACTCTTCCAGCCGCCGGTAGGCGCTGTCGTCGAAGACGGCCCGCCGCCAGGAGATGAACAGTGCCGCCTTGGGCCAGATCAGCCTGATCCGTTCGCCCCACAGCTGTCCGGCCGATCCGGTGTCGATCCGTCTCAGCTCGACCATCTCGACGAGGATCTGGTACACCGCCAGCGCCCGGTTCATCCGGTGCCAGCTGGCCCGGTCGTGGTCCCACAGGTCCTGCACGTCGGCCTGGTCGGCCAGCTGGTACAGCAGGTGCCGCCCGGTCTCGGCGTCGACCGTGACCCACAGCCGGTACAGCATGAGCAGGGTCTCGTCCTTGCGGCTCTTGTTCGCCGACGAGACCGTCGCGACCACGGCGACCACCGCCACGACGGCCACCGCCAGAGCACCCAGCGCGATCATGTCTGTGGTCCGCATGCTGTCTCTCCTGTCGTGGCGGTGGTGGCGGGTCAGCTGTCGGGCATCTGGCCCGACAGGTACTCGGTATAGGCCGGCAGGTCGAGCTGGCCCGAACCGGAGATCCCGATGACGATCACCGGGCTGGTGCCGTCGGCGGTGGCCTGCTCGGCCTGGCGGATCGCACCGGCGATGGCGTGGTTGGACTCGGAGGCGGGCACGATGCCTTCCGCCCGGGCGAACAGCACCCCGGCGTCGAACGCCTCCAGCTGGCCGATGGCGACGGCGTCGAGCAGGCCCTCGTGCCTGCAGAACGAGACCAGGGGCGACATGCCGTGGTAGCGCAGCCCCCCGGCGTGCACCGGATCGGGCACGAACTCCGCGCCGAGGGTGTACATCTTCAGCAGCGGTGTCGTCCCGGCGGTGTCGCCGAAGTCGTACCGGTACTCACCCTGGGTGAGCGACGGCGCTGCCTGGGGCTCGCAGGCCACGATCCTCACGTCCTGCCGACCGGCGAGGTTCTCCCGGATGACGGGGAACGCGATACCCGCCAGGTTGGAGCCGCCGCCGGCGCAGGCGAACAGGTAGTCGATCTTCTCCTCGCCGAACAGCACCAGCTGCTTGAGCATCTCCTGGCCGATGACCGTCTGGTGCAGCGCGACGTGGTTGAGCACCGATCCCAGCGAGTACGACGCTCCCGGGTCTTTCACGGCGGCTTCGACGGCCTCGGAGATAGCCATGCCCAGCGACCCGGGCGTGTCCGGGAACTTCTCGCGCAGCGCCCGGCCGGCCTCGGTCAGACCGGACGGCGAGGCGTAGCAGGCCGCACCGAAGGTCTCCATGAGGACGTGCCGGTACGGCTTGCTCTCGTAGGTGCTGCGCACCTGCCAGACGTCGCAGGTCAGGCCGTAGATCTGGGCGGCGAACGCCAGCGCGGAGCCCCACTGCCCGGCCCCGGTCTCGGTGGTCAGCCGGGTCCGCCCGTCCAGCTTGTTGAAATAGGCCTGCGGGATGGCCGAGTTCGTCTTGTGCGAGCCCACCGGCGACGCACCTTCGTACTTGTAGTAGATCCGGGCCGTCGTGCCCAGGGCCTGCTCCAGGCGGCGGGCCCGGTAGCACGGGGACGGCCGCCACAGCCGGTAGATCTCGCGGACGTCCGGCGGTATCTCGACCCAGCGTTCGGTCGTCGCCTCCTGCTCGATGATGGCCATCGGGAACAGCGGCAGCAGGTCGGCGGGTACCAGAGGTTCACGGGTCGCGGGGTGCAGGTGCGGCGGAGGCGGGCTCGGCAGGTCGGCGACGATGTTGTACCAGTGCGTCGGAATCTCGTCGTCGCTGAGCAGGGCCTTGATCATGGGCGCATCGGTCACAGACCGAACTCTAGCCAGCCGGAGCGGGCCGTGGGGACGCTTCGGCCGACCGAAGTGCTCCCGACCGGCAGGTACCGGTGATCACGGTGCGTTGACGGTCTCTCGCCGCCCGGGGGCAGCCCGGCGGCGGCGAACCCGCGAGGGTGGGCGCCGTCGGACCTTCCGGTGACCAGCCTGACCTGGTCAGACGGTGAACGTGCTCAGGTCGTCGGCGGCCTGGGTGGTGCTCTGGGTGATGGCTGCCGACCCGGAGGCGACCTCCTCCGCGGACCTGGTGGAAGACGCGGAGATGCTCGCCACGGTGGTGATGTTCTCCGCGATCTGGGAGGCGCCGGTGGCCGCCTCGGCCACGTTGCGGGACATCTCCGAGGTGGTCACGGTCTGCTCCTCCACCGCCGCGGCGATGGTCGCCGAGTAGTCGTTGATCTGATCGATGATGGCCGAGATCTGCCCGATGGCCTCGACCGCACCGCCGGTGTCGGACTGGATGGCCTCGATCCGCCGGGCGATGTCCTCGGTCGCCTTGGCGGTCTCCTGCGCCAGGTCCTTGACCTCGCCGGCCACCACCGCGAACCCCTTGCCCGCGTCCCCGGCCCGGGCCGCCTCGATCGTCGCGTTCAGCGCCAGCAGGTTGGTCTGCTCGGCGATCGACGTGATCGTCTTGACCACCGCACCGATCTCCTGGGACGACACCCCCAGACGGGCCACCTGCTCGTTCGTCGCCGCCGCCACCACCGTGGCCTCCGCGGCGACCTTGGCCGCCGACGACGCGTTCCCGGCGATCTCCGCGATCGACGAACCCATCTCCTCGGCCCCGGCAGCCACCGTCGCCACGTTCCGCGACACCTGCTCGGCCGCCGCCGCCACGACACCGGCCTGCGCCGACGCCTCGTCCGACTCCCTGGCCACGCCCGAGGCCTTCTCCGCCAGCTGCGTCGCCGTCGAGGCCGACGAGAGAGCGACGTCCTTGACGCCGCGCAGCGTCCCGGACAGGGAGGTCACACCCTCGCTGTAGGCCTGCGCCATGGCACCGATCTCGTCGCGGTAGCGCACCTTCGGGTGGACCGTCAGATCGCCCTTGGCCAGCGCCCTCGCCGCGGCGACCACGGTGGCCACCGACCCGGTGAGCACCCGCAGGACCACGAAGCACAGGGCGACGGCCACCAGCGACCCCAGCCCGGCGACCAGCCACAGCGTGAGGATGCTCTGCCGGGTCAGGTCCGTACCTTTGTCGTTGAGGACCGCGGCCTGCGCCTCCTGCGCGTCGGCCTCGGCGGACAGGTGGGCCTGCACCCCGGCTCCGGCTTCGCGAACCGCGTGGTCCACCAGCTCGGCGGCCATGACATGGTCACCGGCGCGCAGCACCGGGACGACCTGCTGCTGGAAGAGCGTGAAGTAGTTCTTGAACTCCGCCTGGAGCTCGGCGAACCCGGCCGCCGAGCTGGCGTGCGGTTCGTACTCCTCCAGCGCGTCGTCGACGAGCGCCTGGTACTCAGCCATCCGCGAGACCACGTCATCCACCTCGCCAGGCTCCAGACGGGTCGAGCCTTGCGCCGTCGCACGGACGTTCGCGAGTTCGAGGGCCATGTCGTTGAGCGAGACCAGCGGCACCAGCGTCTCCTCGTACATCTCCTGCTGCTCGTCCGAGAGATCGCCCATCGCCTGGGCAGCGACGACGGTGATGGCCATCGCGACCACCAGCATCAGGCCTATCAAGGACATCAGCTTGACCATCAGAGGTCGGTCCATGAACCAGTGCACGTTTGTCTCCCAACGTGTTGTAGACCGGCGATCGGTCCTTAACCGTCTCATCGGACAACCCCGACCAGGAGATGAGCACAACGACTTCCCCGATCGTCTACCGGTGTGAGGCAGCCGGACCGGCTCACCGGCCCCTGCCCTGCCCGTCCCGAGACGCCCGGACGTGCGGGGATGCGCCAGGGTACCTGGCAGCCGACGGACACCTCAGCCCTGAGAACCAGGGGTGCCGCGCACGGCTAGCCGGAGGCCGCGCCCGCGCCCAGCTGGTCGAGCGTCGTGACCGCGCTCAGCTCGGCGAGCGGGACGAGCTGGGCCTGGGGAACCCCGAGCAGCGCCAGCTCACCGTTGCGCACGGCCTCCGCCGACTGGCCGAGGATCCGCTCGAAGTAGGCCGGTGCGTGGAACCCGTACGAGTTCGCCGAGTACGCGTAGTCCAGGTAGTAGCTGGCCAGGCCCTGGTACTGCCGCGCCAGCCCGATCCGCGGGTCGTTCTCGGGCATCCCGCCGTCGACCGCGGCCCCGATGGACTCGACCAGCCCGACGACCCCGGCCAGCGTGGTGTCACGGTTCTCGACGAACATGCCCTGGATCGTGGTCACCCGCAGCTCGAGCTGGGCCGTCGAACCGGTGTGGCACATCCCGCACGAGGCGGTGACCTCGGCCATCGGGGAGGCGATGCGGTGGTTGGAGACCTTCCGGCCGTCGCGACGGACGTAGTTCATGTGGCAGTCCGCACAGGTCACACCGATCTCGGCGTGTATACCCTGCGACCATGCCTCGTACTCGGGGTGCTGGGCCTTGAGGGTCTTGGCGCCCGAGATCCCGTTCGTATAGTCCGTGAAGCCCGTGGTCACCTTGCCGTCAGCCCCGGTGATCTCGACAGCAGCGTAGTAGTCCCACGTGCCGTTGATATCGGTCCCGTTGTGCCACGGATAGGTCAAGGTCCTCTCAGGGCCCTTGAAGTAGTACTCGACATGGCACTGGGCGCAGACCAGGGAACGCATCTCCTGGTGGGTCGCGTCCTGGTTTACGTCGTAGCCCTCGATACCCTCCGAGGCCTTCAGCACCCTCATACCCTCGACCAGCGCCGGACGGGTGATCCGCAGCGCCCTCGTCTCCGGGTCGTGGCAGTCGATGCACGCTATGGGGGTCATAGCGTCGCCGTGCTCGATCTGCAGCTCGGTGTACGGCGTCTGGTTCATCGCGGCCCAGCCTGCCGCGTTGAGGCCCGTGCCCTTGTCGGCACCGTCGCCCAGGGCGTCCACGATCGGGACGATCGAGCTGTGGCAGTTGGCACAGCTGCCAGGCTGCGGGCTGGGACCGTCGGCCAGGGCCAGGACGCGCAGCGTCTGCTGCTGGTCGGTCAGCATCCACTCGTGGCCGCGCACGTGGCGGTAGTCCTTGGAGAAGGCGTACCCGGCGAACAAGGTCTTCAGCCGCGGGTCCTCGACCAGCTTCGACGGCGCGACCGTGTCCCGCTCGTCGGGATACGTCACCGCTGCCGGTGCCGGTGCGGCAGGGGCGACCGCTGGTGTCGTGGTGCGCTCTTCCTGTGTGGACGGTTGCCACGCCGAGACGTGCCTGGTCGGCGTGATCTCCGCCGTCAGCTGGTACCGCTCGTACTGGTAGGGGTAGTACTGGCCCCAGTCGGCCGGGCTGTACGAGGTCGCGTCGAGATCGACGACCCGTTCACCCGTCCCCGCGGGCTCACGGTCACCCATGCCGTTGGTGATGACGACGAACGCCAGGCCGACGGTGGCAGCGGCAGCGACGGCGGCGACGAGGACGAACGGCCAGATACGCCGCCTCGGGGCGGCCGGACCCGGTGCTTCGTCGGTCTCGCTCACAGCGATCTCCTTTTTCTGGCTATCGTAGCCGACACCGATATTGCACCCGAAACCCGTCTCACCGGGCAGCAGGTGAACATGAGACAGCCCTTCTCAGGTCGGGGGCGGAAGCGTCACCGGGCCGACAGCTCGTCCAGCCGCGCGTCGGCGGTCGCCCGGTCGACGCCGCCCACGTCGATGCGGCGCACGATCCCGTCGGCGTCGACCAGGACGTGGCGGGGCAGCGCCCGCGCCCGGTAGGTCGAACCCAGCCTGGTGTCCGGGTCGGCGATCTGCTGGTAGGTCAGGCCTGCCTCCTCGGCATAGCCGGACACGGTCTTGGTGCCCTCCCCCACGTAGACCGCGACGATCACCACGTCGTCGCGGGCCTCGTGCACCGCCTGGACGTCCGGGGCCTCGGCCCGGCAGTTGGCGCACCAGGTGGCACCGAACAGCAACCACACCGGCCGCCCCCGCAGGTCTTCGAGGCTGATCTGCTGGCCGTCGACCGTCTTCGCGGTGAACCCGGGGGCGGGCTGGCCGATCTCGACCGGATCGGCGTCGAACGCCAGCTCGACCGACGAGACACCGTCGTCCCCGCGCAGCACCCCGACCAGCCACACCCCGCCCAGCACCACCAGCGCCGTGACGGCCAGCACCAGCACGCTGCCCAGCGGGGAGTCGCGCAGCCGCCGGTGCCACGGCACACCCTCGGGCGCCACATCCTCGGACCGCGCGTCCTCAGACATAGGCGTGCTGCCCCCCGAGGAAGTAGCTGGAGAAGTACGCGAAGATGATGAGGCCGAACCCGATGATCAGCATCACCGCCGACCCCTTGCCCTGCCAGCCCCGGGACACCCGGGCGTGCAGGTAAGCACCGTAGAACAGCCACGTGACCAGGGCGGCAGTCTCCTTCGGGTCCCAGGCCCAGTACCGGCTCCAGGAGATCTGCCCCCACAGCGCACCGACCAGGATCATGACGGTGAGGGTCGGGAAGGTGACCGACGCGGCCTTGTAGCCCAGCTCGTCGAGCCGCTCGCGGTCGACCCTCAGCCACTTCGGGTCCCACAGGTAGGCCACGGCGGCACCGAACGAGACCGCAGCGGCACCGTACGAGATAACCGCAAACCCGACGTGGAGCGTCAGCAGCAAGGAGTGCTGCAGCGGGTCCGGCAGCTCCCTGATAGCAGAGCCCTGTCCCAGCGAATACACCAGCGCCCCGGCCACGACCGGCAGGACCGCGAAGGACACCACCCGGAGCCTGAACCGCCACTCGGCCACCAGGTAAGCCGCCAGCATGCCCCAGGCGAACGCCATCGAGAACTCGTGACCGTTCGAGAACGGCCCGTGGCCGACTTTGACCCAACGCACCACCAGATAGACCGTGACCGCGATCAGGGCGATGACGACGAACCCGGTGGCGTAGGTGTCGAGACCGCCGGACCGGCGCGTCGACGTGCCGGTCGCCTCCTTGCCCGCGTCGTCGGTCTTGGTCTCGTCGGCGTCGGCGTCGGCGCCGGTCCGCACCAGGACCTTGCGTCGCGCCACGGCGTTGACCCGTTGCTGGCTGGACAGCAGAGCGATATTGGCTACCAGGCCGAGCACGACGAACACGATCGCTGTGACCAACGTCACGTTGGCAATGCCCGAAATGTCTTCAGTCATCGGATTTCTCCTTCGTTTCTTCCGGTTCGTCCAACTTTTCGTCTGCCGGTTCGCCCACCCTGTCTCCAGCGTCGACGGTGGTATCTACGGCGCTGTCATCAGTGTCTTTGGTGCCTGCGGCACCTCTGGCTCTGCCAGCCGTGTCTTTCGTGCTGCCAGCTGCACCCTTGGTGCCGACGCCCACCTTTCGGTCGAGCGGCGGACCGTGCTGCGCGGCCGAGTCCATCCGTTGGGCCACGGCTTCGACAGTGGCCCGGAAGCGCCGGGCCCAGGCCGTGTCGCTCTTGTCGGTCGAAGCGAACCGGATCCGGCTCGTCTGGGCATCCCAGGTCACCCACAGGCGACGGTGGCGGCAGGCGAAGACGACGATCAGGCCGAGCACCAGCAGCACCGATCCCACCCACATCAGCGGTTCTCCCGGGTCCTGCCGCGCCTGGATGACCGGGTACTGCTGCTGCCCGTTGAAGGTGAACGCGTAGTCGCCGAAGACCCACTCTTCGCCGGTGTCGAGCACTACCGAGGCCAACGGCTCGCTCGTCCCGTCCTGGCGTACCTCAAGCAGGGCCTGGCCGCCCCGGCCGCTGCTGTCGGCCGGCGCCACCTTCGACTGCGAGACCGTCTCCCTCTTCCAGAGCTCACCTCCAGAGGTGAAGACCTCTACCGGGTCGAAGCTACCGGGCGGCACCACCGCCACCAAGAGACTCACAGCCTGGGCCTCGTCCAACCCGTACACGGCGTAGGTCAGGTCGTAGCCGTCAGGGTGGCCCTCGTACGACGTTGGGGAGTTCCACCACAACCGCCTGAAGTCGGAGAACAGTACGCCGTCCGGCTCGGCCTTCGCGACGAGACCTTCGTGGGCTGTCTCTGACGGCTTGACCGTGAAGTTGACACCCCGCAGCCAGGCGTACTGGTAGAAGCTCACCGGTGAGGAGAACAGAGAGCCGCCAACTCGGAGCGGTGCGTTGACCCGCGCAGTGCCTTCGGCGACCTGCCTGCCGTTCTTCGTCACCACCAGCTGCGACACGTAGTCCTTCCCGCTGACGGGGGAGGTGTACTCCATGTCGTACGACGTCGCCGCCACGGCGAACTTCGTCCCTTCGACCGCGACCGGCTCACCGGTGGTGGGTACGGTCAGGCGCTCCTCGAGTCCACCGTTCATGCTGACCACGACCGCAGCGATGATGACGACGAAGCTGAGGTGCGATACTGCGGCACCCATCCCGCCCCAGGCGAACCGGTCCGCGTAGACCGCCTTGGGGTGGTCCGGGTCGGTCATCACCCGGTACCGCTGCTTGGACAGCTCCTCACGCACCTGGGACATGACCTCGACATTCCCACCGTCCACAGGGACGGAGGCGCGGTAGCGGGCGGCGTCATAGGCCCGTGCGGGCACGACGAGCCTGGGGTTACGCCAGTTCTTCCACAGCAGCGGCAGCCGGTGCGCCGTGCAGGCCAGGATGCTGGCCGCCAACAGCCCCGACACGATGATGAACAGCAGCGACCGGTATATGTCGAACATTCCGAGGCCGTCGAGCAGCGGCGTCAGCGCACCGAACACTCCCATACCGTCGCCGCCACGCCGCAGGTCGATGAACTGCTGGTACCGCTGGGGGTCCGCCTTGACCTCCGCAGGCAGCTGGGGCACTACCGTGCCGATGAAGACCAGTACAGCCATCGCGATGATGACGATCAGCCCGACGGTCTTGGAGTAGAAGAAACGGTAGACCCAGCGGAAGAGCTCCCAGCCGGAGACCCGCTCCGGTTCGGGCGGGTCAGGCGCCGTGGCCTTCGGGGTAGTGATGTCGACAGCCATTGTCGTCCTTTCAGACTGGGGTCGGCAGACGGCCTGCCAACCATCCTGTCAAGTCAGCGATGATCAGGAACCCGATCACCATGAGAAGCACCCCGGTGGTGGTCTCCACCTCGCGCCGGTGCACCATGAACCAACGCAGCCGACCGGCCAGCCCGCTGGCCCCGGCGCAGATCGCGACGAAGGGCAGCCCCAGCCCCAGGGAGAACACGACCATGAGGCCGAGCCCGGCCCAGGCCGACTCCCCGGTCGCGGCCAGGGTCATCACCGCTCCGAGCATCGGCCCGACGCAGGGCGTCCACCCCGCGCCGAAAGCCAGCCCGAGCAGCAACGACCGCTTGACCGATGGTGGCCGGGACATATCGTCGGTGTAGTCCACCCGTAGGGTGCGGTCCAGGAAGGGCAGCCGCAGCAGGCCGACGAAGTTGAGGCCGAGCACGATCAGCACCGACCCGCCGATCACCCGCAGCAGGCCCTGACGGTCGTCGATCACGTGACCGATCAGCCCGATCAGCCCGTACAGGGCGATGAACACCGTCGCGAACGCGGCGACGAACACCGAGGCCTGGGTGACGGCCGCACCTCGACCGCGAAAAGTCTCGGCAGTGCCGGACACATAGCCCACGAATACCGGCACCACCGGCAGGAAGCACGGAGAGGCAAAGGTCACGACCCCGGCCAGCAGCACCAGCGGGATCGTCACCACCTGCTCGGTCATGGCGACTCACCATCAGCCGGTTCCGTCCGCTCGCTCAGCATGTCGAGAAGACTCTGGGCGTCCTGGCCTGGCTTGGAGTCGGGATCCAGCTCTACGGCCTTGGTCAGCACCCGCTGCGCTTCGGCAGTGTTCGGCGGGCTCTGCGCGATGTGGCACATCCCGGTCATGAGCCAGCCTTCCTGACGGTCGGGCGCCAGCCCTGTGGCGGTCGTCAGATGCTGGAAAGCATCGGCCGGATTGCCGGACATGCACAGCAGGCGACCCAGCTCTACGTGAACCTCGTAGTTCTCCGGGTCGTTCGCCAGCTGTGCCTCAAGCGCGTCGATATCGGACACGACCTGATTCATGTCGATCCCGGCCACCGGGTCGATCCCTGTCTGGGCGCTCTTGTCGTCGTCCGCCAGCAGCACAGCGCCGAGTATCGCCCCGGCGACGACTCCGATGACGATCGCCAAGAGGAACCACCGCCCGGTACCCGCTGGGGCTGGCACCTTGGCACCAGACCGACGTCGCCGCCGCGCGAAGATATCGTCGTCCGGCGGGTCGATCTCGAAGTCGGAGTCGTCATCGTCTGGCGCGGCAAGAGTGCCCCGCTCTGAGACCGGTGCGGTCTCAGGCGGGGCACCTTCCGCCTTGCGCGCACTGCGCCGGGCCTTGCTGGCCCGGCGCAGGCGCTGTGTGACGATGTCGTCGTCCTCCTCCGAATCGAGCTCGAAGAGCTCTTCTTCAGGGGAGTCGGACACTTCGCTAGCCCTCCGTCGCCTCGTCGTGGTGAGAGGACCTGTCAGCGTTCAGGTCCTTGAGCGGGACGAGCCGGTCGGCCGGTACCCCGAGCAGGGCCAGCTGGCCGTTGCGCGCGGCGTCCAGGGACTGGTTGAGGATCCGCTGGAAGTAGTCCGGCGCGTGGAACCCGTACGAGTTCTCGGAGTACGCGTAGTCCACGTAGAAGTTCGCGAAGTTCGCGTACTGCTGCGCCAGAGCGATCCGGTCGGGGTCGACCCCGTCGTCCTGAGCCGCCTTGAGGGAGTTGATCAGGCCGAACTCACCGGCGACCGCGTCCATGACCCGGTTACGGGAGTCGGTGAACGTGCTCTGGATGGAGGTCACCCGGTTCTGGAGTGCTTCGGTCGAACCAGGGTGGCACGTCCCGCACGAGGCGTTGATGGAGTCGGGGCTGGCCATCGGGGAGGCAACCTGGTGGTTGGACACCTTCTGCCCACCTTCACGGACGTAGTACATGTGGCAGTCCGCGCAGGTCACACCGTTCGCGGCGTGCACGCTCTGGTCCCAGGCCTCGTACTCGGGGTGCTGGGCCTTGACGACGCTCGCACCCGAGATCCCGCTCTTGAAGTCGGTGAAGCCAGTGGTGACCGTACCGTCAGCCCCGGTGATCTCGACGTTCTGGTAGTAGGTCCAGGCGCCGTTGATGTCGGTGCCGTTGTGCCACGGGAAGGTCAGGGTCTTCTCGGGGCCCTTGAAGTAGTACTCGACGTGGCACTGGGCGCAGACCAGGGCACGCAGCTCCTGGTTGGTCGCGTCCTTGTTGACGTCGTAGCTCTGGTCACCCTTCAGGTCCTTCATGGCCTGGACGAGCGCCGGACGGGTGATCCGCAGCTTCATGGTCTCCGGGTCGTGGCAGTCGATGCACGAGACGGCAGTCAGGTGATCGCTCTCGATGGTGTTCGCCAGCTCGGTGTACGGCATCACGTTCATCGCAGCCCAACCGGCCTCGTTGAGACCCGTACCATCAGACGTTCCCGCCAGCTGGTCGACGATCGGCGGGAGCGAGGCGTGGCAGTTCGAGCACGCACCAGGCTGCGGGGCGGGACCATCAGCCAGCGCGAGCACACGCAGCGTCTGCTGCTGGTCGATGAGACCGTACTCGTGGCCGCGCAGGTGGCGGTAGTCCTTGGCGAAGGCGTACCCGTTCCACAGGGTCTTCAGCCGTGGGTCCTCGACCAGCTTCGACGGAGTGACCAGGCTCGACAGGTTGGAGTTGGCTGGAGTGGTGTCCCCGTACTTGCCGGGCAGGGTTGACCGCGCATCATCGTACGTCACCGGATCCGGCGCCGGGGCGTCGGGGGCAACCGCTGGCAGCGTGGTGCGCTCCTCCTCCGAGATCGGCTGCCAGGCCGGGACGTGAGCGTCCGACGTGAGCTGGGCCGTCGCCCGGAAGGCGTCGTACTGGACGGGGAAGTTCTTGCCCCACTCCGACGCGGCGTACGAGCTGCCGTCGAGAGCGACGACGCGGTCGTACGTGCCCACGTAGGCATTGGACTTGTTGTCGCTGATGCTGCCGATGAGGAACGCCAGGCCAGCGGTGACGACGGCCGCCACAGCGGCCACGGCGACAAACGGCCAGATACGTCTCTTCGGGACGGTCGGGTCGGGTGCCTTGTCGGTCTCGCTCATCGCGATCTCCTTACTCTAGTCGTCGTGGCCGACGCCGGCGTGGCACCGGGCGCACGAGATCGTGTCGCCGGTGATGGGATCAGTGTTCATCTGTGAGGTGACGGCAGCGTGGCACGACAGGCATGCCCCGTTGACGACCTCCAGGGAACGGTCGCGGATCTCGATGTTCGCCGGATAGTTACCGGTGGTGAACGCCGTGGTGTGCAAGTACCCGTCCTCCGCCTTGACCAGGTACTTCTCGATCACGCTGCCGTGCGGCAGGTGACAGTCGGTGCACTTCGCCACCTCTGAGTGGGAACCCTTCTGCCACGCTTCGTACTGCGGTTGCATCACGTGGCAGTTGACACACGTCTGTGGGTCGGTGCCCAGATAGGACGGTGCCTCGGAGTAGGCGACCGTGAAGCCACCCAGTCCGACTGCCGTCCCGACCAGCGCGGCTGCGACCACAGCCGCAACCCGTCGTGGGGTCCATCTGCGCGAACCTGGCTGCTCTGCCATCGTCCTCACCTTGCTGGGCTGCGGCTTGTTTTTACAACTCAGACACTAGTGAACCTCTGCGGGCTCACCAAGGCCTTTGGTCCTATATGACGGGCTCTACCAGCCACACCTCCCTGGTATGCCTCTGACCTGCACGGACGCCTCTGCAGCCGACGATCTGACGAGGTGTCCTCGATGGTTTCTGACGCCTTGTGCCAATGTTGCTCCGAGGCTGGCCCGACAAGCCCGCACGGGGGTAGAACGGGAGTAGACACGAATCCGTCGGGCGGCCCGCGACGGCTCAGCGCTGGACGGTCCGGTCGGGCGCGAAGAGCATCCGGGTGAGCAGGAGCATCGTCACGACGACCGCGACGACCCCTGGCAGCAGCGCCCACCACCAGCCGATGGTGAAGCCGACGACGGCGGCCGCCGCGAGCGCGGCGACCCAGGCGGCCCCGGTGTAGATACCGAACCGGGCCGCGGCGGCCGGGTCGGTCTCGAAACGGTTGCCGATCTCGTCGAACGGGTCCGCGTAGGCCAGCATCCACGGTTTCGTGCGGTTGGTCTGCGTCGCGCCGAGGCCCGCGAGCACACCGATACCGGTGACTGCCAGCAGCCCGCCGAGGGCGATCCACAGCCACATCGGCTCGTCCGTCCGGCACAGCGCGACCAGGCCGCCGCCGAGCAGCACCAGGCCGGTGCCGGCGCCGTAGCCGGTCGCCCTGCCGCGTGGCATGCCGTAGTGCCCCGTCGTCTCGCGCAGCAGCGAGTCCGTGGTGACGAAGCCGATGAGGACGGCGAACACGGCAACGAGACCGCGAGCCAGGTACGGGCCGCCGGAGGTGATGTCCAGCGCGGCGAGGACGGCGACGGCCAGCACGGCGGTCGCCACGATCGGCACGACCGTGGCCCGGGCGACGAAGGCCGCCGAGGGACGGACCCTGGGCGGGCAGGGCCGACGCCCGGGCGTCGCGTCCTGGGCGGTGTCGGTGACGAGCCCAGAGATGTCCCCCAGCTCGTCGAACGCCTGGCGGGCCGCGTCGGACGCGTCGAGGCCGTCCGACTCGAGCTCGGCTACCCGCGCCATGAGGTTCGCCCGCAGCTCCTCCTTGAGGTCCTGAGTGGCCTCGGAGGGCGTCGCGGCGGCGAATGCCTCGTCGAGGAGACGGTGGATGCTGATGTTGCTGGTCATGGTCGTTCCTCGGTCTTCAGGAGATTGTCGACGATGTCACGGGTGGTGCACCACGCGACGACGTTGCGCCGGAACACGGCCCGGCCGGCGTCGGTGACGCGGTAGTACTTGCGGCGTCCGCCCTGGGTCTCGTCGCCCCAGTAGGACTCGACGAGACCGTCTTTCTCCAGACGGCGGTACGTCGCGTAGAGCGTGGCTTCTTTGATCTCGTGGGCTCCCCCGGTCGCGTCCCGGATCGCCTTGAAGATCTCGAAGCCGTAACGGTCTGCCCGCTGCAGCACGCTGAGCACGATGGTGTCGGTGTGACCGCGGAGCAGGTCGGACGCCAGCGGGTCCGGCTTGGCTTCTGTCATGCCAGGTACTATATCAGATCAAGTACCTGTCGTGGCAAGACTTTCGGACGATCACGAGGACCGGGCCGCTGTCAGCCGACCGGGTCGGGCTGCAGCCGGGCCTCGACCGAACCGAACGCCACGTAGCCGTACACCGGAACCGGCTGACCAGGCTCAGCCTTGGTCTCCTGGCCGTCGGCCGCTGTGACCACGACGCCGTTGGTCGAGCCCAGGTCGGTCACGTGCCAGGCGCCGCCCATCATCTCCAGCCGGGCGTGGGTCTTCGACAGCGAACGCGTCGAGTCGTCGAGGGCCAGGACCTGGACGCCTGGCTCGCCGGTCTGCGGTCGACGTCCGACGACCACCGACCGGGACTCCACCGAGAAGGTGCGCCCGTCGGACAGGACCAGCGTCCAGGGCCGGAACGTCGGCAGGTCCCCGACGACGGTCACCTCCAGGTCGTCCTCCGTCGGCCCGGGCGTCGCCGGTCCGGCAGGGGCTGGGGGGTCCATCGGCACGGTCGGCGGCACGGCGATGCCTGCCCCGGCGGGCTGGTCGGCAGTCGGCGCCTGGTCCACGTCTGCCGCGGGGCTCTCGGGCTCCGGTACCGCACCGGGGAGGAGCTCGGTCTGCGGAGCCGACGGCTGGGCAGGTGCCGACGCGTCCCCTGCAGCCGACGGCTGGGCGTCCCCTGCGGCCGACGCCACGGTCGGTCCGTCGTCACGAGCCTGCCCACCGGACTGGCCAGGTGCCGCACCACGGCGCGCGTCCGGCTGCGCGAGCCAGAAGGCGCCCGGCCGGGCGAACACGGGAACCACGCCTCGCGGGAGCCGGATCTCGGCCGGGGTGGGCGCTGCCGCGTCTTCCGCGACCGGTTCTGGCCGCGTCTGCGGCAGCACCAGGAAGGCACCGTTCCGAGGGTCGACGAAGACGTAGTTCACCGCCGTACCAGGGCGGTCGGGGACGAGGTCGACCTGTTCGACGAACACCAACGGCCCGTGCCGTCCGACGGGCCAGTACTCCTCGTGCAGCCACTGCGGCGGGTGCGTCAGGAACCGGAAGCGGCTCTCGACCCGGCGGCGCAGCAGGTCTTCACAGTCACCGTCGTCGGTCTGTTCGGCGCACTCCTTGAGCAGCCGGGCGACGTAGGGCACCGGGATCTTCAGCCAGGGCGGCTGCAGCTGGGTCAACAGGGACTGGAACTTCTGGTGGAAGTCCACCCGCTCCTGGTACAGGTCCGTGGGGTCGACGTCGACGCCCTGGTCACGCAGGAACTGCTCGAGGAGCTGCTGCGCCTGGCGCACACCGACCATGTCCTGCCAGTCGGTCCGCAGCAGCTGCCCCAGCAGGTCCGCCTGCGCGTAGGCCGCCAGCCCGGCGCCGCCCGCCAGGTACTCGCGCAGCGGCAGGTCCCGGTGCAGCAGCTGGACGAACACGCCGAGCGACATCGTGCCCCCGACGAACTGCCGCACGGCGGCAGTCTCGCGCTTGCTGGTCATCGTTCCTCCATCAGTCGACGGGCCGACGTCGCCCTCGTCAAGCGGCCGATCCACGGCGGCGTCCGGCGGCTGCGGTGCGCGCTCGGCAGGGACCACCAGACTGGCCGCGACCGCGGCAGGCTCGGGCACGACCTCGGGCTCGACCTGGTCGGACGCTACCACCGACGACGCTGTCCCGGACTGCGCGAGCGGCACGGTGCTGCCGGACTGTCGGGCTGGTGGCACCGTCCCGTCCACCTGGGCGGTCGGGACGATCCGGGCCCCGACCGCGCCCATCTCGAGGTAGCCGTAGACCGGGGCAGCCCCGCCCCTGGCCACCTCGGTGTCCTGCCCGTCAGCCCCGGCGACCACCACGCCGTTCGTCGATCCCAGGTCGGTGACCTGCCAGGTCCCGTCGACCAGGTCCAGGCGGGCGTGGGTCTTGGACAGCGCCTTGTCGAGAATGGTCAGCGTCTGCACGCCCAGGCTCGGCAGCCGAGGTCGTCGGCCGACCACGACGGAGGTGGACCACAGGTCGAACGTCTGCCCGTCGTCCAGCACCAGCGACCACTGGCCGAGAGCCGACCGGTCCACCACGACCGTCGGCTCGACAGCGTCGAGATCGGCCCCGGTACCGGGGTCCGCGGTCGGCAGGCCCACGGCGACAGCCGGAGCGCAGATCACCCGGAGGCCAACCGTCGCACCAGGTGGCGGCGGCACAGGGCCGGTTGACGGCCAGGCGGCCTCGACAGCCTGCTGCTCCACCAGACCTCCCATCTGTCGCACGCCGCGCGAACCACCGCCCGTCCCCGACCAGGACGAGGCACCTCGACCGTTTCCCGGGCACCAGCTTCGCAGGTGGGACGAAGACTATCAGTAGACAAGGTCGACACCAGGCTGTCCGCACCCGTCGGCTCGGCACGAGGCACCGCAGTCAGGAGCCGCCTCGGGCTCGGCGGGCCGTCGCCCGGCCCCACCGGTCGGCACGCCGTCCCCACGGCGTGCCGACCGGCTCGTCACTCACCAGCGGCCGGTATCCCACTGGCGGCTGTTACTACGCTAGGAGCCGCCAGCACCGGGGGGAAGAGTCCGGCTGTACCTATCTCTGAACATCTGTAACAAGACCTGAACACCCCCCGGCTCGGCCGGTGAAAAGTTCCGGTTCAGGCCCGGGACGCCCTCTCCGCGGGGGACACCACCTGCAGCTCCATGGTCGGCACCGCGGGGCGGGAGGCGGCCGGACCGAACGGCAGCCACAGCCGCACCGACGTACCCCGGCCCTCCCGGGACAGCAGCTGGACCCGGCCGCCGTGACGTTCGACGATGGTGCGCACCAGCGGCAGCCCCAGACCCGAACCAGGCAGCCCCCGGGCGTTCGACCCCCGCTGCAGCTCGTCCCAGACCGCGTCGACCTCGTCGGCCGGGATGCCCTGACCGGTATCGGCGATCTCCAGGGTCACCCCGCCGGAGCCCTCCATGGCCCGCACGATGATCGACGCCCCCGGGGCGGAGTACTTCACCGCGTTGGCCAGCAGGTTGTACACCGCGAGGAACAGCAGGTCGGCGTCCCCGGACACGTCCGGCACCGACCAGGGGATGCGCGGCAGCTGGACCTCGATGGCCCGCCCCGGCAGCCCGCGGGTCCGGATCTCGTCGCGCATCACGGTGACCACGTCGTCGATCAGCGGCTCCAGCGCCACCGGTGCCGCGGCGATCTCCGCGGTCTCCAGGTCGGACAGCTTGCGCAGGTCGGCCACCAGCAGGGCGATCCTGGCGGACTGGCTGTCCACGATGCCGATGAGCTGTTCGTCCACCTCGCCGGTGCGCATCACCCCCGCCGCTGTGCGGATGGCCATCACCGGGTTCTTCAGCTCGTGGTCCAGCCGGGACACGAACGTCCGGTGCTCCGCCCGGGCCCGGACGTCGGCCTCCTCACGGGTGGTGCGTACCGCCCCGGCGACGGCCGCGGCCTGGGCCGAACGGAGCCGGGAGTCCCGGACCACCGTGACGACCAGCGCCGAGACCACCAGCCCGACGGTCGCCAGGCACACCCACAGCGGGGCCTGCAGCTGGACGGTCCGGTCGTCGTCACCCAGCAGCAGCGCCAGGCCGACCACCAGCCCGAGCAGGCCCGGCCCCACCTGCACAGCCATCACGGCCGCCCGCTTCACGGCACCCGTCGTAGGGATGCCGGTCACTGCGCACCTACCTGCACGTCGCCGTTGAACCGGTAGCCGACGCCCGGGACCGTCTCGATCCGCACCGCGTACCCCCGCAGCGCCTGGCGCAGCTCGGAGACCCGGGCGTCCACCGACCGGGTCGAGGTGGGGAAGTCGAACCCCCACACAGCGGTCAGCAGCTCTTCGCGGGTGTGCAGCTCACCAGGGCGGGTCACCAGGTAGTCCAGCAGCAGCCAGGCCCGCGGGGTCAGGGCGACCTCCTGGCCGTCCAGGGTGACCTCCCGGGTGATCCGGTCGACCCGCAGCCCATCGCAGGCCAGCACCGTCACCGTGGTCAGAGGCTGGCGTCCGACCACCTGGCGGCGCAGCAGCGCGCGCACCCGGCTCAGCAGCTCTTGCGGGTCGCACGGTTTGTTCAGGTAGTCGTCGGCACCCTCGTCGAGGGCGACAGCCCGGTCCGCCGACTCGCCCAGCCGGGTGAGCAGGATCACCGGCGTCCAGGCCCCCCGAGCCCGCATCTGGCGCACCATCTCCCGGCCGTCCATCACCGGCATGCGCACATCGGCGACGACGACGTCGGGGTGGTAGGCGTCGTGCGCGGCCAGGCCCTGCTCGCCGTCGGCGGCGACGACGACGGCGAACCCGGCCCGCTCGAAGAAGCGAGACAGCACCGAGGTGATCGCCTCTTCGTCGTCCACCAGCAGCAACGTGCCCTGCCGGGACAGGTCGGACCCCATGTCCGGGGGGCTGGTGCGGGTCGTCGGGGTTCCTCCAGCGGACGTCGGCCGCCCGGTCACGAGGGTGAGACCGACGGTTCTGGCCGCGTTCCGACGGCGGGAGCGGACACCACGATCGTGCTGCAGCCCAGGAAGAACTCAGCACCGGAGGGGACGCTCCTGGCCATGATGCAGACGTCGGAGCGGTCGAGCCCGTCGAGCAGGCTGGTGGCGATGGTGAAGTCGAAGCTGCGGAGGTCACCGTCGGCCCGGTCGGTCGCACCGCTGCCGACGAAGGTCTGGTCGCCGGTGGTCGTCTTCACGTAGACGTCCACCTGGACGTCCGTGGCAGGCTGGTCGCGGTCGACAGCCCGGCCCTTGACCTGGACCTGCCCCGGCCGCGCCACGACCTTCTCCAGCTTCCCCTCTGGGGCGTACCGGTCGGTCTGGCCAGCCTGGTCAACCTGCAGCACCCGAGTCGCACCACCGCTCATCACTCGGACCGTTCCTGTGCGGGGCACCATACCGGGGTTGCGCGCCCAGGTCAGCACCACCACGCTGTTCGACGCCGACGCGGTCATCCAGGCTTCGTCGCTGGCCACCGTCCACGCTCCGTCGGCGCTCACCAGGACGCTCGTGGTACCCGCGTCCCAGTCGACATCCAGGTGCGACGCACCGACCTGCAACGACGGCGACAGCTGCCGGGAGGCGCCCTCCTGGTTGACGACGAAGTGCCGGACGAAGGTGCCGTCGTCCACCCGGACCGTCGCCGAACGGCAGGCACCGGTGTTCTGCACCACGCTCAGCGCCAGCCTGCCCGTGCCGGTCGGGGTCACGGTCAGCCACGGCTGGTCCGACGATGCGGTCCACTCCCGGTCCGAGGCGATCGGTACCGTCGTGGTGCCGCTGTGCGGGCCGACGTCCCAGCCGTCCTCGCCCAGGTTCAGGGGCACCACCTGGGCCGACCCGTCACCGGCCTGGTTGACCATCACGGTGCGCACCGACCCGGCGTCGGTGACCGAGACCGTCGCCCAGCGCGCCGAGGCCTGGTTGTTGGCCGCAGCCCGCAGGGTGATCCGGCCGGTGCCCGAACCCGAGGCCGGGCTCACGGTCAGCCACGGCCGGTCCGAGCCGACGACCCACTCGCCGTCGGCCTGGACCTCGACGGTGGTGTCACCAGGGACCGGGTCGAGCGACCAGCTGGTCCGGTCCAGCTCCAGCGGGGCAGGCAGGTCGGTGGTGATCTGGAGCGAGACGGTGCTGGCCAGCACCACCCCCCACACGGCAGCACCAGCCAGGCCGAAGGCCCGCCTCACACCGCTCACCGCCATGCCTTGCCTGTCCTCACGTTCTGGTCGTCGTGGGGGTCACAAACGAGAAGTATCGCCCATATCACCGGTGTCCGCCAGGTCCTTCGGGCCGCACTCACCTACCCGGGGTGCCAGCACCCGACGAGCGTCTGCGCGGGCGCGGGCCGCCGGTCCGCTACCGGAGCCTCGCTGTACACGCACGCCGAGACGAGGCTCCCGCCTGGCAGATCGTTGACGACGGTGTGGGTGAAACCGTGGTTGCCGACGCTCGGGTGCGGTCTGTCGGCGACCCCCCAGCCGTCGAGGACCGACATACGGGTCGTCGACCCCATCTCGGACTTGATGAAGCTGACGACCACGTGGTAGTGCACTGCCTGGTCCGGGTTGGCCGGGTCGACGATCCAGCCGGTCATCACGGACGGTGTTCCCAGGGTGCCGCCCACCACGCCCCGCAGGTCGCCCGGACTGGGCGCGAGCGGGCTGGTCCCGCCGTCCGTCGGGTCACCGTCCGTCGCACCACCGGCCGGATCGAGGCCGGGAGCGTCCGACGGCTCAGCCTCGGCCGGAACGGCACCGTCCGGCATACCGCCCTGGGCGACCGTCACCGTGACGGTCTCGCGGCCCGAGGTCACCGTTGCCGTCGCGGTGCGCAGCCGACCGGTGTTCGGTCCAGCAGTCAGGACCAGCCCGCCGTCGACGCCCGTCACCTGCAGCCAGTCCTGGTCGGACACCGCCTGCCACCCGCGGTCGGCCTCCACCGTCACGGTCGTCTCGTCACCTTCGGCCGCCGCCGCCCAGCTGGACAGGCTCACCCGCAGCCCCTGCGCGGCCACCTGGACCGGCGCCCCGACCGTCGTCACCTCAGCAGAGGACCGCGCAGGATGGACGACCTGCACCGACACCGTCGTCACGCACACCACGGCCCAGACCAGGGCGACGACCCTGCCGCCCAGCCGCGCGATCGTGCCGTCCATCTGGCCCTCCGGATGCCTTGGGTAATCTAGTCGCCCAGCGTCGACCCGTCCACGCCCCGACGAGCCGAGAGTTGGGCCTGCCTGCGCACCTTCCCGACCATGGAGGCCCGTCGAACAGCGATAACGCAGCCAGCGTGCCCGCCTGGCGACGCGTGGGGCAGTGGACGCAGACCGGTGGGTCCGGGCTCAGCCCATCACCGATCTCGCCCAGAACGTCAGTCGGGTCCGAAGAGGTCGGCCAGGGTGACGGTCGCCTGGACGGCGCTTGCCTGAGCGTTGGGGACGAGACCGTGGGTGGTAAGGAGTGTGTTCCACACGGCCTTACGAGTGGCCGTCTCGGCGACGAACAGGCCGCGTCGTTCGCGCAGCCGCTGCTCGTACGCGGGAGTGATGGCGTACTCATGGTCGGAGTATTTCGCCTCGCACAGGTTGACGACGCGGTCGGCCCGGTCGATGACCAGGTCGATCTGCGCGCCGGGCTGGGTACGGCTGCGCCAGCCCGACACCTCGGTCTGGACACCAGAGATCCCCAGAGCACGGCAGATCTGCGCCTCGTGTGCGAGGCAGACCTGTTCGAAGGCGTTTCCTGCCCAAGCGTTCCGGGCTCCTGACCCGATCCCGTCGGTCCAGTATCTCTCGTTACCGGGCGGCGGATCGAGAAACCGTAGCGAAAAACGTGAGAAGGGATCGGACAGCTGAAAGAGTGTCCCGCGCTGCTTGCGTCCGAAAGGCCGGTAGGAGCGGATGAAGTCGCTACGCTCCAACTCTTCGAGAACTGTGCTGAGGGCTCCCCCCGACTGGCCGACGGCCGTCAGCAGGTCACCGCGGCTCATACCTTGTCCGTGGGCCGCCAGAGCGCGGACGACACGCTCGTGATGACCAGGCTCGGAGAACACCGAGGCGTACAGCGCGGTGAACTCGTCCGCGAGCGGGGCCTGACGGGCGAAGCACAACCGGTCGACGTTCTGGGACAGGCCGAGCCCAGGAGCCAGCAACGTCAGGTAGTAGGGAATCCCGCCGAACACCATATAGCTCTCTACCTGGTCCTGGCGGCTCATGGCCAGACCCCGGGCGTCGAACAGCTCTTCGCACTCTCCGAGCGTGAAGGGTCGCAACCACAACCGCCCTGTGACCCGGTTGTACAGACCGCCTCGGGCCCGGAAGAGCTTGCGGGCGATCCACGCGGCCGCGGAACCGCAGGCGATGAGCAAGACGTCTCTACGAGCCGAGGCCCAGCCGTTCCAGAATGCTTCGAGCGCGCTGACAAAGCCCGACCCGCGGGTGTCCATCCACGGCATCTCGTCGAGAAAGACGATCTTCTTCCCAGCGGGTGCGCCAGCGACGACCCGACGGAGCCGGTCGAACGCCTCGAACCAGTCCGCTGGTGGCGGGCCTGGCGGCTGGCCTGCCTCGAGCAGCGCCGAGGCGAACTCTTTGAGCTGGCGACGCCGCGGCTGATCGGCCAGACCGGTGAAGCTGAAGGTCAGACGTTCGCCCAAGGTCTCGCGCACCAGGAAGGTCTTGCCGACCCGCCGTCGCCCGTAGACCACGACGAAGTGGGACTCGTCGGCCCGCGCGTAGTCCAGCAGGCACTGACGTTCCCTCGCCCTCCCGACCAGCGCCACGCTCACCGCCCTAGTTCGCCTCCCTAACGACCCCAGGCTACCCACTTGTGGCAGCGAAGTCCATGTTCGCTGCCACAACTGGGGTGCTGGACCGACCTATGGCGACCAAGCCCCACACCTACGGCGCGACGGACCGGACCACAGCCCATAGAGGCGAACCGCGACGACGCTGGCAGACTAGGCCGATGCGACTCCACGACCCGAGCCACCGCGACTTCGCCTCGGACAACCACGCGGGGCTGCACCCCGAGGTGCTGGCAGCCCTGGCCGAGGCCAACGGCGGCCACGTGCACTCCTACGGCGACGACCCGTACACCGCGCGGCTCGCCGAGGTGGTCACCAACCACTTCGGACCGACGGCCCAGGCGTACCCGGTGTTCAGCGGCACCGGGGGCAACGTGGTGGCGCTGTCGGCGATGACGCCGCGCTGGGGTTCGGTGATCACCCCCGTCAGCGCCCACCTGCACACCGACGAGGCCGGCGCACCGGAGCGGACGGCCGGGCTGAAGCTGCTCACCACACCGGCCGACGACGGCAAGCTCACCGCGGCGGCGCTGGCCGAGGCGGCCGCGGTCGGACGAGGCGTGCACTCCCCCCAGCCGTCGACGGTCGCCGTCGCCCAGTCCACCGAGCTGGGCACGACGTACACCCCGGACGAGACCGCCGCCCTGACCGATATGGCCCACGCCCGGGGCCTGCGGGTCTACGTCGACGGCGCCCGGCTGGCCAACGCCGCCGCCCATCTCGGCCTGCCGCTGCGCGCGCTCACCACCGATGTCGGGGTGGACGTGGTGACCCTGGGCGGCACCAAGAACGGCGCCCTGGACGCCGAGGTCGTCGTGGTGCTCGACCCGGACTCGTCCGGCGGTGTGCAGCACGTACGCAAGATGAACGCCCAGCTGGCCTCCAAGGCACGGTTCGTCGCGGCGCAGCTGGTGGCCCTGTACGGCACCGACCTCTGGCTGGACTGCGCGCGCCGGGCCAACGCCATGGCGACCCGTCTCGCCGAGGGCCTGGCCCGGACCCCCGGCGTGCAGATCACCACCCCGGTGCAGGCCAACGCGGTCTTCGCACAGATCCCGCCCGCGACCAGGGCGCGGCTGCGCGAACGCTGGATGTTCCACGACTGGACACCGGACGGGTCGACGGTGCGCCTGATGTGCGCCTGGGACACCACCGAGCGCGACGTCGACGCGTTCGTCGAGGCCGCTGGCACCGCGCAGTGACAGCCAGCACGGTCCGGTCACCACCGGATCGACGGTTCGGGTGAGGGTGCGCGTGGGGCCTTGGGCCCGGCGACAGGTTTGCGCTAGTGTGCGGGCCGTCAGCACGTCGACGGGTTGTGGTACTGGGTGGATGTGGCGCGGCGCCGGACCTGCTCATCACCCCAGACTGCGAGGAGCCTATGGCTCGTGCCGCCCGGAACACGTTCCCCGTCTTCTCACCTGAAAACAAGGAGACATCATGAGACGACGCCGTCTCGCCCTTACCAGCCTGGCCACCGCCGCTGTGGTCAGCCTGGGACTGTCTAGCCTGGCTGGTTGTTCCAAATCCGACGGCGTCGCCGACGCCGAGGACGCCAAGTACGTCATCGGAACGGCCGTCATCGTCGAGCACCCGGCTCTTCAGGCCGTACTCAAAGGGTTCGAGGAGGTGCTGGAAGAAGAGGGCCTGGACTACAAGCTGATCAACAAGAACGCCCAGGGCGAAGAGTCGAACGTCACGACCATCGCGAACTCTTTCGCGTCCAACTCCGACATCGACCTGATCCTTGCCATCTCGACCCCGGTCGCGAAGCAGATGGCAAACGCTGAGAAGAACCGACCGATCTTGTTCTCGGCCGTGACCGACCCGGTCGCCGACCGCCTGGTGCCCTCCTGGGACGAGGCCGGCCCGAACGTCACCGGCACCTCGGACCTCCACTCCGGAGGCGAACCGGTCTCGCTGATCCAGGAAGCCATGCCCGACGTCAAGACCGTCGGCGTGCTCTACTCTGCAGGCGAGTCCAACTCCGCGGCCCAGCTCGAGCAGTACCAGGCCGAGGCCGCCGAGCTCGGTGTGACCGTCAAGCCCAAGGCCATCACATCGTCCGCCGAGGTCACCGCGGGCCTGGAAGCCCTGGCTGACGTCGACGCGATCTTGGTCCCGACCGACAACACCGTCGTCGCAGCGATCGCCGCGGTGGTCAAGTTCGGCAAGGAGAAGCAGATCCCCGTCTTCTGCGCCGACAACAGCACTGTCGAGCTGGGCACCGTGGCCACCCGTGGTCTGAGCTACCACGACATGGGTCGACGCACCGGGGAGATGGCCGTCCAGATCCTGCGCGACGGGAAGTCCGTCAGCAGCATCAAACCGGAGGCCCCCGAGAGCACCGACCTGCTGATCAACCTGGAGGCTGCCGCCAGCTTCGGGCTGACGCTGCCCGACAGCCTGGTCAGCCAGGGCACTGTCGCCGAGACGAAGAAGTAGCCGACCGGCCGAGAGACCGATACTCATGGGAGCCGTCGACCAAGGGCTTATCTACGCCATCATGGCGCTAGGGGTGTTCCTCACCTTCCGCATCCTCAACTTTGCGGACCTGACGGTCGACGGCTCCTTCACGGCCGGCACCGCTACCACTGGCGTCCTCATCGTCAACGGCATGCCGCCGGTGCTCGCCATCGCGGGAGGCGCCGCCGCGGGCGCGCTGGCTGGCATGCTGACCGGGATCCTGCACACAAGGTTCCACATCGACCCGCTGCTGGCGTCCATCCTCGTGATGCTGTCGATGTATACGATCAACCTCCGCATCATGTCGTTCGCGCACGAGGGCAGCCTGATTCCCAACGTGGGGCTCTTCAACGAGACCACCATCTTCTCGGGGCTGTTCGAGAACCGGGCGGAGGGCAGCCTGAGAGGTACCTGGGTCTCGGTCGCTGTCATCGGTGCTGGCGTGATCCTCGTGGCTGCCCTTGTGGTGTGGTTCTTGGCCACCAAGTTCGGTTTCGCAGTCATGACCACCGGCGACAACCCGGGCATGGCCTCGGCCATGGGTATCAACATCAACATGACGAAGATCGTGACGCTGATGGTATCCAACGGTCTGGTCGGGCTGTGCGGTGCCATCTGGTTCCAGTACTCCGGGTACTCTTCTATCGAGGACGGACGGGGGATGATCCTGATCGGGCTCGCCTCGGTCATCTTGGGCAACGCGATCTTCGGCACCCGGTACCTATGGCTGGCGTCGCTCGGTGTCGTCGTCGGTGCGGTGCTCTACCGGGTGGTTATCAACTGGGCACTGACCATCGAAGCGCCATCATGGTGGCCGCAGGACATGCCGTTCATCGAAAATGCGGACGTCAAGCTGATGTCGGCCGCGCTGGTGGTGCTGGCCCTCGTGCTCTCCCAGTCCAAGTCCGCCAACGCCCTGACCACCAGGCTGTCGCCCTGGCGGCGACGCTCCGACGTCCCAGAGCAGATGAGCGTGGCGCCGAACCAGTTCTCGCCGATGGCCGAGGTCGACGCCGCCCACGAGGCTTCGGTCGTCTCGACGTCGAAGAAGAGGGGGAAGAAGTGATGCTCACGCTGACCGGCGTCTCCAAGACCTTCTACCCCGGCACGGCCAACGAACGGGTGGCGCTGCGCGAGGTCGACATGGACCTGGAGACCGGCGACTTCGTGACCATCATCGGCTCGAACGGGGCTGGTAAGTCGACCCTGCTCAACATCATCAGCGGCTCTCTGCCGGTCGACCGGGGCAAGGCATTCATCAACGGCAAGGACGTCACACGGCTGCCAGCCCACCGCCGGGCCGCCCGCATCGCCCGGGTCTTCCAGGACCCCCAGGCCGGTACCGCCCCCCACCTGACCATCGAGCAGAACCTGGCCGTGGCCCTGAACCGGGGCCAGCGGCTGACCCTGGGCCGCGGGCTGACGAAGAAGCGCCGCGCCAGCTTCCGCGACCACCTGGCCACCCTGGAACAGGGCCTGGAAGACCGCATGAACCACCGGGTCGGTCTGCTCTCCGGCGGGCAGCGCCAGGCGCTCAGCCTGCTGATGGCCACCTTCACCCACCCCGACCTGCTGCTGCTGGACGAGCACACCGCCGCCCTCGACCCCGAACGCGCCGAGCTGGTGCTGCGCCTGACCGCCCAGATGATCGCCGAGCACCGGCTGACAGCCCTGATGGTGACCCACAACATGGACCACGCCCTGCGGATGGGCAACCGCCTGGTCATGATGCACGAGGGCCAGATCGTCCGCTCGCTCACCCCCGAAGAAAAGGCCAAGGCCGAAGTCTCGAACCTTCTCGACTGGTTCGCCAGCAACAAGGGCGGCCTGAGCGACCGGACCCTCCTGGCCTGAGCGACCGAGACACCCGGAGGCTGCACCGTTTCGATACTTCTGTCGCGGATTAGAGAGTAAAACTCTCGAATCCGCGACAGAAGTATCGAACTGACCGCCGCGTGCCCAGTCAGGCAGAGGACCATATCGGTCCTCGACGGCTACTGACCGTACGGGTAGGGTCCAGGCGTCGGCGGTCCGTACATACCGTAGGGCTGCTGCCCGTACGCGCCGTACGGGGGAACGTCGTACATCGCCCCTTCCGGACGGGTCCGCTGGGCCAAGAAGACCACCAGGATGATCCCACCGACGTACGGGATAAAGCCCAAGAAGTAGTAGGCGCCTGACCGACCGGTGTCGTGCAGACGACGCCAGGAGACGGCCAGGTTGGGGACAAGGGCCGCCAAGGGGTAGACATAGGCCACGATCATGAGGACGGGGAACCCGTCCATCCCACCTGCGCAGGAGGTGTAGCCGTAGGAGTCGGTGGTGCACGACGCAGCCATCACCGCTGCAACGATCACCCCGAGGACTGTGGTAATGACAATAGCGATGACGACGTTGGCAAGAGTCGCCCACCAGTACTCACCCAGAGAAGCCCGACCCGAGAAGGTGGCGTACTTCTTCCAGAAACGCCGGTACGCGTCCATGAACCCGATGCCGTACCAAGGCCGTTCGAGGCCCGGATCAGTCGCCGACGGTACAGGCGCTGCCTGCGGCGGGTACCAGCCGGGATACGCCCCGGCGGTCGGCGGAGCACCCTGCCAGCCCAGCGCGGGCCCACCCGGCGCGTCCGCCGAACCATAGGCCCCGGGCTGTCCATAGGGCCCGTAGTCAGGTACCCCAGCGCCGTTCGGACCAGGCTGGTACGGCTCTGGCTGCCCCCAGCTGGGCCCACCTGGTCCGTTCACGTTGCTCACCGAGTCAACCTACCACTGCGCAACAGCGTCCTGGCACGAGTTCCGGGACAAATTCGAACCAAGGCAACTTGCGTACCCAACCCGACCACAGGACGGGGGTCCAGGGGCTCGCCCTCTGGCGGGTGCGGGGCTGGGCCCCGCAGAACATGACGAGAGCGACGTGGCCTGCGCTTTTCGCAGGCACACGTCACCCATCGGTCTCGTGGAGGTGGCGGGAATCGAACCCGCGTCCGATGACGTGGAACCAGGGCTTCTCCGGGCGCAGTCTGCTGCTGTTTTTCTCGGCCCCCGCACTCACGCAGACGAGGTGCGGACGGGCTCAGTCACCAAGCAGTCCCCGTAGCCCCGGTGACGAAGGCTACGAGCAGTGGCTTCCTAGCTGACGCCAGGGACCGGGTCGGAAGCTACCCCGGGCTGACGGACTTCGAGGCTCGCTCAGGCGGCGAGGGCGAAGTCGGTGCTCTTGGAATCGGCACCTATAGGTTACGCGGAGCGTTAACGAGATAACCGCGTCTCCTCGGCCCGCTTCTCCTGGCTCGACGATCACCGTCGAAACCGATCACCCCCATGTTCAGTTATCAACACCGCTCGCGCGCGAACAACCTCAGCCGTCTTGCTGCCCAGCTGCCTGCCGCGAGCAGGCCCGTCCAGTGTACCGGCGGCGCCCTGCCCGCGTCTGCACTATTCCACCACCAGGCTCTGCCGACTTGCGATCGGGACTGCCAGCCACGATGTCGACCACCAGGACGGCGAACGCTCCGGCTACACCTGCTCCCGGGCTTGGCGACGCCGCAGCGCTACGTGCAGGGCGCACGCTCCGACGAGTCCGACGCAGGCTCCACCGATGAAGGACGTGAGCCCCACGAAGCCGAGCCCGCGCCACCCGGACCAGCTCCCTGACGCCAGACCCAGCCCGGAGGCCGCCGCTCCGCAGGCGAGCACGACGAACGGCACGGCTCGGGCCAGACGGGGCTGGTCGCGCTGCCCGCGCTCGACGGTCGGCAGACGCAGCCCCGCCCAGACCAGGACGGCCAGGCCGAGGACGCTGCTGGCGTACTGCAACCAGTGCCAGCCGGGCATCGACCCGACCGGGCTGGGCCAGCTGGCGGCCAGCTGCGGGACATGGGTGGCTCCGAACCGACCGGCGTGGGTGAACTCGTCCCATACGACGTGGGTGGACGATCCGACGAGGACTGCGACCACTGTCGCCCACCAGGCGGCGGACCGTGGCGGCAAGACCCAACGCCCACGCACCACCGCCGGTGTATCGTGCAGAGCGGGGCTGACCTGTCTCCAGACCAGCCACAGGGCCAACCCCAGCAGCAGATTCCAGGTCACGATCCCGACCAGGCTGTGCGTCACGTCGGACCACCCGGTCGGACCGGGCACGAAGTACGGCAGGTCGGGGCTCGTGCAACCGGCCACGAGCGCAGCGAAGGGCAACCGCTGACGACCCCGCAGGGGCAGGACGGCTGCCACGTGGGCGGGAGTGAACGGCATACCTCGGGCTCACCGCCCCGCCTGCGGACCGGCGGCGGCGTCAGCGGTCTGGGCGGCGAGCAGGCGGTCGACGGTCCGGGCGGCGGAGGCCGGGGCGGTGCCGTCGCCGAGCACCGGGCCGATCATCTGGGCGAAGGTGTGCACCGAGAGCAGCACCAGGGCGAGGTCACGGTCGTCCTGCGACGGCACCACGTCCTGCGTGCCCTGGTCGCCGGTCCGGTTCGCGGCCAGCAGCCGTGCGGCGTGGTCCCAGGTGCTGGCGACCAGCGGGGCCATCCGCGACCGGGCCTCAGGGTGGCGGACCGCGTAGGTGTAGACCTCCAGGGCCAGCAGGGTGCGGCGCAGGGTCTCGGGGTCGTCATCGCCGGAGCAGAAGAGCGCACTCACCGAGGTCGGTCCGGTGGCGAAGAACTCCTCGTCGGTCTCCGCCATCTGCGCCACGATGCCAGCCAGCAGGTCTTCTTTGCTGTCGAAGTGCACGTAGACCGCGCCCTTGGTGTACCCGGCCTCGGCGGCGACGTCGCCGACCGACGACCCTTCGTAGCCCTTCTCGGCGAACACGGTGGCGGCGGCGGCGAGCAGCTGGGCGCGGGTCTGCTCGGCCCGGGCCCGACGCCGGTCGGCGGGCGTGCCGTGCGACGGCTTGGTCGCGGTCTTGTCGGTCGCGGTCTTGCGCGTCTTCGGACGGCGCCGCCCCGCCCCGACGGCCACGACCTTGGTCGACGTGTCGGCCAGCTCGTCCGAGGCCTGGCGCAGCTCGGCGACGATCTCGTCGGTGATCTCACGGCCCGCCTCGGTCAGACCCTGCCCCACCGCGCGGGTCAGAGCGACCACCGCGGCGGACAGCGCGCGGGCAGCCGAGCCCATATCGTCGGAGTCGCTCATCGCGCCAGTCTACATCCCACCTGGTATCTCAGCAGGCTGCGGGTCACCGCCACGACCAAGCTAACGCTGTCCACCTGCGCATCAGGTCGACGACCCACTTGCATACCAACCGGTATGTCGCGTACCGTTCGGTCAACGAGTTCGACCCGGCGCTCGACCGACACCGCGAGGAGCACACTGTGGACGAGGTCCTGCAGGTCCGTGACCTGCACAAGAGGTTCGGCCGACGCCATCGCGCCGTGCAGGCCAACGCGGGCGTCGCCCTGACCGTCGCCGCCGGGCAGGTGGTCGGTCTGCTCGGGCACAACGGCGCAGGCAAGTCCACCCTGGTCAACCAGGTGGTCGGGCTGCTGAGACCCGATTCCGGGCAGATCGTCCTGGCTGGCGCCGACGCTGTCGCCCACCCCGAGGTAGCCCGGCGGCTGGCCTCCGTCCAGGCCCAGGCCAACGTCCCGATCACCGGCCTGAGCCCCCGGACCGCTATCGAGCTGGTCGGGCGGATCCGCGGCGGGAACAAGACCGCGGTGCGCGCCCGCACCGCCCACCTCATCGAGGCCCTGGACCTCACCGAGTGGGCCACCACTCCGGCCGAGAAGGTGTCGGGCGGGGTGGCGCGCCTGACCGCGTTCGCCATGGCCGCTGTGGTGCCGGGCCGGCTGGTGGTGCTCGACGAGCCGACCAACGACGTCGACCCGGTGCGCCGACGCCTGCTGTGGCGCCAGATCCGGGCCCTGGCCGACGCCGGTGCGGGCGTGCTGCTGGTCACCCACAACGTGCGCGAGGCCGAACGGGTGGTCGACCGTCTGGTCGTCCTGGACCGGGGCCGGGTGCTGGCCGACGACACCCCCGCCGCGCTCACCCAGGCCCGGTCCGGCAGCCTCACCCTGGAGGTCGACCTCGGCTCTGTCGCACCGGTCTGGCCCGAGGGGCTGGTCCCCACCGACCGCGGCCAGAACCGGGCCACCGCCGCCATCGGCACCGACCAGGCCGCGGCCGTGGTCGGCTGGGCGGCGCAGGCGCTGGCCGCAGGGCAGATCGAACGGTACGCGCTGACCCCGGCCTCGCTGGAGGACGTCTACGTCGAGATGGTCGACGAGACCGTCCAGGAAGGTCACGCCGCATGAACGCCACCGTCGCCGAACGGCTCACCGCCCGGGAGCGTCAGGTACTCGGCCTGATGGCCGAGGGCCGGTCCAACACCGCCATCGCCGACCGCCTGGTAGTCAGGCTGCCCGCCGTGGAGAAGCACATCACCTCGATCCTGGCCAAGCTCGACCTGCCGCCCGCCGCCGCCGACCACCGCCGGGTCCTGGCCGTGCTGCGCTGGCTCGACGACACGAACGGAACCCACCGATGAGCACCACCGCACCCCACCCGGTCGTCGACCAAGGCTCCATACCTGTCTGGCGCCAGCTGGGCCTGGTGATCGTGTGGCAGATGCGCCGCAGGAGCGTGGAGCTGCCGCTGCTGGTGCTGATCCAGCTGCTGATCCCGGTGGCGACCGTCGTCGGGTTCGGGCTGCTGGTCGGCCACCCCGGCCCGGAGGCCGGGCTGTTCCTGGCCACCGGTGCCCCGGTCATCGCGCTGATCGCGGTCGGCCTGATCGCCACCCCCCAGTTCGTCAGCCAGGCCCGCACCGAGGGCAGCCTGGACTGGATGCGCACCCTGCCCGTACCGCGGGAGGTCTTCCTCGTCGCCGACCTGGCCGTCTGGACCATCATCGCCCTGCCGGGGGTGGTGATCGGGGCGGTCGTCGGCGCGTGGCGCTTCGACGTCGACCTCAGCCCGACCTGGTGGCTGGTCCCGGTGGCCCTGCTGGTTTCGCTCACCGCTGCGGCCGTCGGGTACGCGATCGCCTGCCTGATGTCCCCGGTGCTCGCCCTGCTGATGTCCCAGGTACTGGTGTTCGTCGTGCTGCTGTTCACCCCGATCAGCTTCCCCGCCGACCGTATGCCCCAGTGGGCCCAAGAGCTGCACCAGTGGCTCCCGCTGGAACCCATGGCCCAGGCAGTGCGCGCCGGTCTAGCCCCGCACGACTTCACCGTGCCCGGCCGCTCCTGGGTGGTCCTGCTGGTCTGGTGCGCCGCCTCGGTCATCGGCGCCCGCTGGGCCCTGCGCCGCCGCGGCTGAGGACACCAGGCACAACGGAGTACCAAGGTCTGCTGGTCTGGTGCTCTGTTCTTGGCGCCCGCCTGAGCGTTCGAAGGCAACCGACTCGGTCTCGACCCTCTGACTGCTCCGGCGGCTCGCCCAGCCTCAGCTGATCACCACGAGACCTGCTGCTGATGCCTGTGCGGCCAACGTGGTGTCGAACGTCGCCAGGTCGGCTCCGAGAGTCTGGGCGGTGGCAAGCACCACGGCGTCGGGCAGCTTCAGCCCTGAGACAGCCCGAGTGGTCGCGACGGCCAGGGCGCTGACCGTGTCGCCCGGCACGGTGACCACGCCAGCCGCGGCCACCGCGGCCTCGACCTGCGGGCCCACGCCGTTCTTCACGGCACCGACCAGCACCTCAGCCAGGGTCAGGAGGTGCACGGCCATCCCACCGGCCCCGCTCGCAGTCATGATCTGGACAGCCCTGGCATGGTGGGCATCAGTCGGTTCGACGGCCGCGATCAGGACACTCGCATCCAGGACGGTCGTCACTGGGGCCACTCCGCCCGCAGCTGGTCGAGGTAGCCCTCAGGGTAAGTCCCGGCAAACTGGCTCAGCGCACGCACAGCTTCGGCATGGGTCTCCTCCTCAGCGTCCAGGCGCTGCGCCCCCACAGTCACCAGGCGCAACAACGCCCGCGACCGGCTCAGGTCGGGCCAGCGTCGCTGGGCCACATCGAGAGCCGCCGCGACTTCAGCGGTATCGGTGACCACGTAGCGGGGTTTCGTCGTCGGCATACCCCAAGTGTAACACCGCCGCGACAAGGTGCATCACCGGGACGTGCCCTTCGAGCGCCAACCTCACCGTGAGGTGCGGGCTTCCAGTGGAACCCGAACCGGGGGCCCACTGGAGTCCTGCCGCCGACGGAGCTCTGAGCACGGCATGGTTCTCCCTTGGACAACGAACGCCATCACCGCCAACCACGTAGGCACGGCCAGCAGGCGCTTGCAGAACTCGACGACCAAGAACCTCCGAAGCTACCGGTCGCGGCGTTCTCGCATGGCCCGCTGGGCCTCGAGGTTGTCCTGACGTTCGCGCAGGGTCTGGCGCTTGTCCCAGTCGCGCTTGCCGCGGGCCAGGGCGATCTCGACCTTGGCGCGGCCGTCGAGAAAATACAGCGCCAGGGGGACGATGGTCTGGCCCTTGTCGGTCACGCGCAGGCCCAGCCGGTCGATCTCGGCCCGGTGCAGGAGCAGCTTGCGCTTGCGGCGGGGGGCGTGGTTGGTCCAGGTGCCCTGGGCGTACTCGGGGATGTGGACGCCGTGCAGCCACGCCTCGCCGTCGGTGATCTCGCACCACGAGTCGGTCAGGCTGGCCCGGCCGGCGCGCAGCGCCTTGACCTCGGTGCCGGTGAGCACGATCCCGGCCTCGAGCACGTCCTCGATGGTGTAGTCGTGCCGCGCCTTGCGGTTCTGGGCGACGAGGACCCGCCCGGTCTGCTTCGCCACGGCTCCTCCTTCCACCCACGGCCGACCGACCAGACTACCTGTCCCCCGCTGGCCCGTCGTCAGGATTCCCGGGCGGAGCACGCGTGAGGGATCTGTGTCGCTGGTAAGGGGTTCCAGACCCCGCCCTCACGACCGAAACCCCTCACTCGACCTGCGCTACCGACGGCCTACAGCCCCAGGTACGACCTGGGGTTGACGGCGCTGCCGCCGACGTAGACCTCGAAGTGCAGGTGGCAGGCGGCGGAGGCACCGGTCGTCCCGGCGTAGCCGATCAGCTGGCCGGTGCTGACGCTCTGGCCCGCGCCGACCACCCAGCGGGTGAGGTGGCTGTAGCTGGACACCAAGGACTTCCCGTTGACCCAGCCGTGGTCGATCGCCACCTGGTTGCCCCAGCCGTTGCGGTACTTGGACCACAGCACCGTGCCGCCTCGGCCCGCGTAGATCGGCTCGTTGCAGCGGGACCGCAGGTCGATCCCGGCGTGCAGCCGGTAGATCTTCAGCACCGGCTGCATCCGCATCCCGTACTCGCTGGTCACGACCATCGGCCGGTAGATCGTCGGATTGGCGAACGTGGCCCCGGACGGCGCGGACTGCGGCGGCGGGGCGGGCGCCGCGGGGGGCGGGGTGGGCCGGGCCCGCTGCTCGGCGATGATCGCGGCCAGGTCGCTGGACAGCTGGGCGGCCGAGGCGTCCGCGGCGGCCAGCTGCGCCTCAACGTCGGCGGCCTGGCCCTCCAGCGACACCTGCTGCGCTGCGACCTGCGTGGTCAGCTCTTCCAGGGCGGCCTGCGCCGCCTCGGCCGCCGCCTGCGCGGCCACCGCGTCGGCGGCGGCCTGGTCGGCGGCGGCCTTCAGGTCGGAGATCTTCGACTCCACCGCGGTCAGACGGTTGTTCGCGGCCTGGTTGCCCGCGTTGAGACTGTCGAGCCGGTTGAGGGTGCGGGTCTGGACGTCCAGGGCTGTGGTGGTCTGGGCGTAGCCCGACATGAAGTCCTCGACGCTCGTAGCGTCCAGCAGCACCGTGAACCCGGCCAGGTCCGAGCTGCCCTGGTCGGCGGAACGGGCCATCCGCACCACCGCCGTCCGGACCGCCACCGCCTGCGCAGTATCGGCCTCGATGGTCGCGACCAGCTCGGCCTGCTGCTGCCGAGCCCCGGACAGCCGGGCGGCCGTGAGCTCGGCCTCCCGCTGGGTGCGGACCGCCTCGGCGGCGGCCGCGGCGACCGCGGCCTGGGCCGCGGGGAGCTGGCCCTGCAGCTCGACCAGCCGCTGCCCGGTGGCGGCGACCTGGCCCTCCAGCCCCTCCAGGGAGGCCGACAGCTCGGCCTGCTGGGCCCGGGCCGTGTCGAGCCGGGACTGGGTGGCCGCCCGCCGGTTGTCCAGGTCGTCGGCACCGGCCGGTACCGTCACGGCCTGCAGCACGACCAGACCGGCGACCAGCCCGGCGACCACCGCGCCCCTGGACCGGGACGGGGGACGTCCAGGGCGGTGGCGGCGTACCCGGCTGGACATCTCACACCTTCGTGTAACGGTTGAGGTTGAACAACGACGACACGACCGCCAGCGCCAGCGCCCCGCCGACCAGCAGCGGCGCGATCCCCCAGACGTCCACCGTGGTGATGAACTGCACGGAGCTGACGTTCTTCTCCAGCCAACCGGTGACCACCTGGCGCACCCCCAGCCACAGCACGCCGACGGCCAGCAGCGCCCCGACCACCGCCGCCACCGCACCCTCCAGCAGGAAAGGCGCCTGGACGAGCCAGTTCGACGCCCCGACCAGCCGCATGATGCCTATCTCCCGGCGGCGGAACAACAACGACAGCCGGATGGTCGTGGCGATGAGCAGCCCCGCCGCCAGCAGCATCAGGACGGCGAAACCGAAGGTCAGCCACTTCGCCTTGTCCAGCGTGCTGTACACCGACTTGAGCTTGTCCCGGTAGTCCTCCACCCGTTCGACGCCGGGGCGACCGGTCACCACGTCGGCCACCGCCTCGTACTGCTGCGGGTCGGCGAGCTTGATCCGGTAGGTCGAGAACCAGTCGTCGACCTTCATCTCCTTCGCCCAGCTCTCCTCGCCGAACCGGTTCTGGAACGACGCGAACGCCTCGTCCTGAGACTCGAAGTAGACCTCTTTGACCAGCGGCGCCACCTCGGGTGCGTCTAGTGCCGCGACGATGTCGGCCTTCTGCTCCTCGGTCACCGCACCGGCGGCGCAGGTCGGCTCCAGCGAGTCCTTCGGGCACAGGAAGACGGTGATCTCGATCCGGCCGTACCAGTCCTTCTCGATCTGCTGTACCTCGGCCCGCATCAGCAGGGCGGTGCCGACGAAGACCAGCGAGAAGAACGTGACGATGATGACCGAGATCGTCATGGACAGGTTCCGGCGCAGGCCGACGCCCATCTCGGACAGGATGTACCTCAGTCGCACAGCGTCACCGGTCCGATCCGTAGACGCCGTGCGCCTGGTCGCGGACCATCGCACCGGCCTGGAGCTCGACGACGCGCTTGCGCATCTGGTCGACGATCTCGTCGTCGTGGGTGGCCATCACCACGGTGGTCCCGGTGCGGTTGATCCGGTCGAGCAGGCGCATGATCCCCAACGACGTGGTCGGGTCGAGGTTCCCGGTCGGCTCGTCGGCCAGCAGGATCGACGGCCGGTTGACGAAAGCCCGGGCGATGGCCACCCGCTGCTGCTCACCGCCCGACAGCTCGTGCGGGCGCCGCTTCTCCTTGCCCGCCAGGCCCACCATGTCCAGCACGTCGGGCACCGCGGTGACGATATGGTGCCGCGGCCGGCCGATCACCTGCAGCGCGAAGGCCACGTTCTCGAACACCGTCTTGTTCTCCAGCAGGCGGAAGTCCTGGAAGACGACGCCGATCTTGCGCCGCATCTTCGGCACCCGCCAGGCGGGCAGCGCGCCCATCTCCCGGCCCGCCACCAGCACCGCGCCCGCGCTGGCCCTCTCCTCGCGCATGACCAGCCGCAGGAAGGTGGACTTACCCGACCCGGAGGCCCCGACCAGGAACACGAACTCGCCCCGGTCGACGTCCAGCGACACGTCGTCCAGCGCGGGGCGGGCACCGCGCGCGTAGACCTTGGTGACGTTCTCGAACCGGATCACAGGACCTCAGGGCTCTCGTGGCTCTCGGGTGGGACGATGGCTCTTGGGTGGGACGACCGACCCACAACGGGTTCGTTCGAGGTTACGCACGGCAGCGCGTCCCAGACGGCAGCAACACGCCGGTCGTCCCCGATAGTTACCCGACAGCCAACCCGACGGAAACGCTTGCGGTGCAGACCAGCAGCCGTACGCGGCACAGGCCCATCAACCAGGTCGCCAGCAGCTACCAGAAAGACCGAGGCTCAACTGCGCCGTTCGAACGGTATCCACAGCGGCAGGCCGGGTGCACCCTGCCTCCGAGGGCAGTGTTCAGGAGTGCACCGGCGGCCTGCGTCCGCGGCGTCAGGCTGGTTGGGGCGCTTCGGGCAGGGCGGCGACGCAGAACTGGTTGCCGTCGGGATCGGCGAGGACCGTCCAGGTGAAGTCCGGGATCTCGTCGTGGACAGCGACGAAGGTAGCTCCCGCTGCGACCAGCCGGTCGACCTCAGCCGCGGGATCGGCCGAACCGCAGTCCAGGTGGAGCTTGTTCTTGCCCGGGGTGGGGTCGGGGACCTTCTGGAAGCCGAGGTCGACACCGGTCGGTGTCGTCACCATGACGAAGAAAGGCGCCATGTCGTCGACGACCGCACCGCCCGTCTGCTCAGCCCACCACGCCGCCAGCGCGGGTGCGTCGGTCGTGTCGAACGTCACCATGCCCACCGAGATACTCATGCTCCCCACCCTACCCGTCGCCCACCCGGCCGCCGCGTCCGACGCACCCATAACCACCCGGCAGAACACCCACTCCAGGCACGCCACCTGCTCGCCGGAGCAGGCCGGACGGACTAGGTTGTGGGTATGACGTCGCAGAGTCCCGGTACCGACGAACGGTCCCTGGGGGACCTCGTCGCCGCGCTGACCGAGCAGAGCGCCCGGCTGGTGCGGGCCGAGATCGACCTGGCCAAGGCCGAGCTCAGCGGCAAGGCCAAAGAGCTCGGTATCGGTGGTGGGATGTTCGCGGCGGCGGCGTTCCTCGCGGTCTACGGGCTCGGAGCGCTCATCGCCACCGCGATCCTGGTGCTCGCGATATGGCTGCCTGCCTGGGCGGCCGCGCTCGTCGTCACCAGCGCGATCTTCGCCACCGCCGTCGTCCTGGTCCTGGTCGGCAAGAAGAAGATGGACTCCGGCGGCGCCCCCGTGCCGCAGGCCGCCCTGGACGGCATCAGAGAAGACCTGGACGCCGTGAAGGAGAGCCTGCGACCGTGACCGACGAGCCCACGCCTCCCGTCGGACCAGACCCGGCCCGTCCGGCGTTCAGCACCCCTGAGATGGTCAAGATCCAGGCGGAGATCGCCGCCACCCGGGCCGAGCTGGCCGCCACCGTCGACGAGATCACCACCCGCCTGCACCCGCGCAACCAGGCCAGGAGAGCCGCCGCCGGGGGTCGCCGGATGCTGACCGACGCCGTCGACCCCGGTGCCGACCCCGCCGCCCGGCGGCGGGCCCTCGTCGTGCTCGGCGCCGCCGCCGCGGTGACCGTCCTGGTCACCATCGGCATCGTCCGCAAGGTCGTCCGCTAGGGGCTGGTAACAGGTTCGTCCCAGTGCAAGGGTTCGCGGGCCGGTTACAAGGGTTCGAGACCTTGCGCCGACCCGCTGGCCCTTGCGTGCTCGACCTGGTCGACGAGCACAGCCGCTGAACACGACTGGGGCGTCCCCCTGGTCCTGCCGCACGCCGTGGCGCACAGCAGGGTCAGGGGGACGCCCCAGGACCGCGTCAGGCTCGACCGCGGTTCGGCTCAGGCGGTGCTGACCGGCTCCTCGCGCTGCACCGGGACGCCGGAGAGCAGGTGCATCACCTCCGACTCGCGGTAGCGGCGGTGACCGCCGAGGGTACGCACGGCCGAGAGCTTGCCCGACCGGGCCCAGCGGGTGACCGTCTTCGGGTCCACCCGGAAGAGGCTGGCCACCTCGGCCGGGGTGAGCAGGGACTCTGTCTCGACGTTGGCAGTGTGCATGGCAATCTCCCGTTCGTGCTGGGTACGGCCTCGCTCGGAGCTGGTCCGACCCTGCTCGCCACCCACCGAGATCGGGGCTGGCTGGTCATCTGTTGTCGTCACGTCAGTAAACACCATCTTCGTGTCGTTCGCACCCTGGGCACGGGTTCACCCGATCTGGGCGTGTTCGTCCCTGATCAGAGCGTTGCGCCAGGGTGAAGGGAGCCCCGCGGCACCCAACTCGGTGTCGGAATGCTCGCGGACCCTGTACCGTTAGTCCTACGGAAGATGACGAACAGCACCCGGGGCCGCACGTGTACGCACGTCGCCGCCCCGATTCCACGTAATGAGGGGGTCGATGCCATGGGGCGCGGCCGTCAGAAGGCGAAGCAGACCAAGGTCGCTCGGGAGCTGAAGTACTACAGCCCCGAGACGAACTACGCCCAGCTCGAACGCGAGCTGGCTGGTCGCAGCGCGCTCGACACCAAGGACGGTACGTCGGACGACCACACCCAGTGGGACTGGGACGACGAGGACGAGCCGACCCGCTAGTCGCCTACCCAGGCAGACCCGCGTCGAGCCGTGCTGTGTGACACCGCAGTGAGTGACGCTGCACAGCTGAGCGCTGCGCAGCCGAGCAACACTGCGCAGCCGAGCGACGCGACGCCGTGCCGTGGGTGCTCTGGTCGTGGGTGCTGCCTGCGCGCGTCGAGCGGGCACCGCGGCTCTACGCGCGGTAGCTGCCGCGCAGGCGGACCGCTCCCCCGTCGACGCCCTTGGTCCCCACGACCAGGTCGGACCGGACGTCACGGGCGGGGTCGAGGTCACGCACCCCGCCCAGCTCCCAGGCCGTCAGGCCGCGGTCGGCGGCGCGACGGGTCAGCGCGTCCACGCTGTCGGGGGCGGCCACGACGACCAGGCCGACGCCCAGGTTCAGCGTGCCCTCCAGGTCGGACCACGGCACCTGACCCAGCCGCTGCACCAGGGTGAACACCGGCGGCAGCGTCCAGCCGGCCCGGTCGACCTCGGCCACCAGCCCGGCGGGCAGCACCCGGGCCAGGTTGGCCGCCAGCCCGCCGCCGGTGATGTGGGACAGCGCGTGCACCCCGCCGACGCCGACCAGGTCGAGCACGTCGGCGGCGTACACCCGGGTCGGTTCCAGCAGCTCTTCGCCCAGGGTGCGGCCCAGCTCGTCCACGTGCCGGTCCAGGGACCAGCCCGCCGCCGCGACAACCGCCCGGACCAGCGAGTACCCGTTGGAGTGCAACCCCGACGACCCCAGCGCCAGCAGCGCGTCCCCGGCCCGCACCCGGTGAGGCCCGAGCATCTGGTCGGCCTCGACCACGCCCGTGGCCGCCCCGGCCACGTCGTACTCGTCGGGTCCGAGCAGACCCGGGTGCTCGGCGGTCTCCCCGCCGAGCAGCGCGGTCCCGGCCACCTGGCAGGCCGCGGCGATACCCCGCACCACATCGGCGATCCGCTCGGGCACGACATGCCCGCAGGCGATGTAGTCGGTCATGAACAACGGCCGGGCCCCGACCACGGCGATATCGTCCACGACCATCCCGACCAGGTCGAACCCGATGGTGTCGTGCACGTCCATGGCCTGTGCGATCGCCACCTTGGTACCGACCCCGTCGGTCGAGGTGGCCAGCACCGGGCGGCGCATCCCAACCAGGGCGCTGGCGTCCCACAGCCCGGCGAACCCGCCGAACCCGCCGACGACCTGCGGTCCGTGGGTGGCCCGCACCGCGTCCTTCATCAGCTCGACGGCCTTGTCCCCGGCGGCGGTGTCGACCCCGGCCGCCGCGTAGGTCAGCGGCTCCCCAGCAGATCCTGCGGTACTCACAGACCCTCCGTCGTTCACGGCTGCTCCAGCGCGGTGCCGCCGCCCAGCCCGGGCAGCACTGATGTCAACCCGTCGGTCGGGTCGCCCAGCGCGGGACCGCCCGGTGTCGGACTGCTCCCTGTCGGACTGCCCAGCGTCCGGCCCTCCAGCGCCGCGCCCAAGGGTAGCTCGGCCTGCTCCAGCAGGTGCTTGCCGAGCCGTTCGTCCGGCGGCAGATCGATCGGGTAGTGACCGGAGAAGCAGGCGGTGCACAGCTGGGAGGCGGGCTGCTCGGTCGCGGCGACCATCCCGTCCTCGGACAGGTAGCCCAGCGAGTCGGCGCCGATCGACGACGCGATCTCGTCGACGGTCAGCCCGTTGGCGATGAGCTCGGCCCGGGAGGCGAAGTCGATGCCGTAGAAGCAGGGCCAGGTCACCGGCGGCGCGGTGATCCGCACGTGCACCTCGGCGGCGCCGGCCTCGCGCAGCATCCGGACCAGGGCGCGCTGGGTGTTGCCCCGCACGATGGTGTCGTCGACGACGACGAGCCGCTGCCCCCGGATCGTCTCGCGCAGGGGGTTGAGCTTGAGCCGGATGCCCAGCTGTCGCAGCGACTGGGTCGGCTGGATGAACGTCCGCCCGACGTAGGCGTTCTTGGTCAGCCCCAGCCCGAACGGGATGCCCGAGGCCGCCGCGTAGCCGACCGCGGCGGGGGTGCCCGACTCGGGTGTCGGCATGACCATATCGGCCTCGGCCGGGTGCTCGGCGGCCAGTCGACGTCCCATCGCCACCCGGGCGGCGTACACCGAACGACCGTTGATCGTGGTGTCGGGCCGGGCCAGGTAGACGTACTCGAAGACGCACCCGGCCCGCTGCACCGGTGCGAACCGGGTGGCCCGCAGCCCGTCCGCGTCGATCGCGACCAGCTCGCCGGGCTCGACCTCGCGCACGTACGACGCCCCGACGATGTCCAGGGCCGAGGACTCCGAGGCCACGACCCAGCCCCGTTCCAGCCGTCCGACCACCAGCGGCCGCACCCCGTGCGGGTCACGGGCCGCGTACAGGGTGTCCTCGTCCATGAAGACCAGGCAGAAAGCCCCGCGCAACCGGGGCAGCACCTCCAGCGCGGTGGCCTGGAGGGTGTGGTCCGGGTCGCCGGTGAGCAGCGCCGTGATGACGGCGGTATCGGTGGTGCTGCCCTTGGCCAGCTCGCCGCGGCGCAGCGAGCCGTAGCGCTCGGCCACCAGGTCGAGCAGGTCGGCGGTGTTGGTCAGGTTGCCGTTGTGCCCCAGCGCGACCGTGCCCGTCGCGGTGTCTCCCAGGGTCGGCTGGGCGTTCTCCCAGGTGGACGACCCGGTGGTGGAGTAGCGGCAGTGCCCGATAGCGATATGCCCGCTCAGCGCGCCGAGGATGGTCTCGTTGAACACCTGGGAGACCAGCCCGATGTCCTTGTAGACCCGCAGGTGCTCGCCGTTGGACGCCGCGATCCCGGCAGACTCCTGACCCCGGTGCTGCAGCGCGTACAGCCCGAAGTAGGTGAGCGTGGCCACCTCTTCTCCGGGTGCCCAGACCCCGAACACGCCGCAGGCGTCCTGCGGGCCGTGTTCTTGAGGGTCGATCTCGTGGGTCAGACGTCCGTCCGCACGCAGGGCCACGGCACCATCGTCGCACAACCGGCCGAGCCGAGCGGCCAGGTCTCCTAGGGACGCTGCTGACGGGTGAGACCGGTCCGGCGGACGTTCCCGAGCCGGTGCGGACAACCAGCCGATGAGCGCCCCTTACCTCTCCCAACCTCTCCCCAACGGGCCGATAACTACCAGGTGATTCGTGGGTTGCACGCCGTTCCACCGTTTTGAAACGGTGGAACGGCGTGCAACCCACGAGTTCATGCAACCTTATCGGCCCGGTGGTGAAGGAGGGGCGACGGCAGGTCCCGCTGCCACGGTGTGCAGCTGGTCGAGCCGGGGCTGGTGGACCGAGCGCTGACTGGTTCGACCCCACCCACGCCCGACGGCACGCTCAGCGCAGCCCCGGCAGCGGCAGCCACTCGGACAGGTCGGACCGAACGCCTGCCGCCAGCACCGCACCGTCGGCGACGGCGTCGGCCCAGGTGGTCCCGCCGGTGACCAGGCGCAGCCAGGTGGCCGGGTCAGTCTGCACGACGTTCGGCGGCGTCCCCCGGGTGTGGCGCGGCCCGGCCACGGCCTGGACCACGCCGTCGGGCGGCACCCGGACCTCCACGGTGCGGCCGGGAGCAGCCTGGGCGAGCAGACCCAGGGTGAAACGGACGGCGGTGCGACGGGCAGCGGCGTCGGACGGGTCGGTCAGCCACGCCGCCACGGCGGCCCGGCCGGTCTGCGGATCAACAGGCACCAGACCATCTTCGCGGTTCGCAGGCCATGAGGGAGCACTGGCTGGCTTCGATCCCAGTCAGTGGGTTCCAACGCCGTTCCACCGTTTCGAAATGGTGGAACGGCGTGGAACCCATGAACCCACGCAACCTTATCGGTCTAGTGGTGATGAGGGAGTGGTGATGGGGTGGTGATGAAGGGGAGGCCAGTCGGCACCAGGGTTCTGGTACCCGGAAGGATGGCCTGTTGTCCCACCCACCGCCGCAACGACGTGGCGCCACGGTAGAATCCGTGCTGTCGTCGTCTGCCGGGCTCTGCCAGCCAGGGCCGCCGCGACCGGCCGAGGGCCCATGACCGGTGAGGACCTGCCTGTGGACGTTGTCGAAGCGTTGGCACCGCCGTTTCTGCCTGCCCGCACCCGGGCGGCCGGACGCGGTACGCGCGCCCCGCGACGCGGTCATGGCGCCGGACGCCGGGCAGTACTGGTTCGAGCCGTCCCCGTTGCTGAGCACACGCCGACACGGTGTCCCGGCCCGACCTGTGGCAAGCGAGTGATACCCGTGATATATGGGATTGTCACAAGTTGTCGACCGGTCCGGTGGTCATGTCTTCACTGAGCGAACCCGCAACCGCCGCACACGAGCGTGCGCCGCGGGACGTCGGCGATCGCCGACGTCTGCCCTCCGAGCGCGAGCTGCGCGAGACGACGTGGCTGTCCTGGCTCAGGACGTCCAGCACCTCCCGGTGGGTCGACGCCGCCTGCGAGGCCGTCACCGCGGCCGCCGCCGACTGCGGCCCGGTCAGCGTGCTCGTCGACACCTACGACCTGGCGCCTGATCTGGAGGGCCAGGTCGAGGTGGTCGCCGGGTCCGACCTCGGCGGTGGCTGCCTGGGTGCGTCCGGGCCGTCGTTCGTCATCGGTGAGCAGGGCGTCCAGGCCGTCGACTGGACCCGGCCCGAGCGCAGCACCGTGCCCCGGCCCCGGCGGCGGCGCAGCCAGAGCCCGCCCCTGGTCGGCCTGCCCGTGGAACGGTCCACGCTCGATCTGGGCACCATCGACTCCGACGGCTGGGGGACGGCGCTGCTCGCCTCCGACACGCTGGAGCGCAACCCCGGCTGGACCCGCGAACAGGTAGCCGAAGAGCTGGTCACCACCGTCGGCGCGACCCGGGTGATCTGGCTGCCCCGCGTGATCGGCAACCCAGAGCTGGGGCACGGCTACGCCCCCGCGGTCTTCGCCGCCCCGGGCGTGGTCCTGGTCCACGACCAGCAGAACATCGGCCACCCGGACAACGAGACCACGATCGAGACCGTCGCCCTGCTCAGCCGGTGCTACGACGCCATCGGCCGGGCGCTGCAGGTCGTCCGGCTGCCCGCCCCGGCCCGGCTGCGCGAGGACGACGCCTGGCTGCACTGGACCTACCTGGGGTACGGCCTGGTCGACGGCGCGGTCATCGTCCCGCTGTTCGACGACCCCCACGACAACCTGGCCCTGGAGATCCTCGGCACGGTGTACGAGGACCGCGAGCTCATCGGCGTGGACGCCCGTCCCCTGTTCCGCGCCGGGCACTCCATCGGCTGCCTGCTGCGCGGGCAGCCCCCGCCCCGCTGACCACCCCATCCGAGGGACGAAGCTCCGCGGTCTGTCAGCCGAAGATGCGGGGCAGGGTGCCCTGGTGGGAGTCGCGCACCGTCGACAGGGGCAGGGTGAACAGGCCCTGCACCTCCAGGGCCGGTTCGTGGACGTGGTCGGCGGGCACGTCGGCTGCGGCCTCGCCCGCGCCGCGCTCGCAGGTCTGGCTGGTCTCGCCCAGGCGGACCACCGGCACCCCGCGGGCGGTGCACAGGTCGACCAGCACCTGCTCGCCGGACCGGGCCACAGCTACCAGCGCCCGGGCGGTGGACTCGGAGAACAGCGCCTCGAACGGGGTCAGGCCGTCGCGGGCGCACAGGGCGGTCAGGTCGACGGACACACCCGTGCCGTGGCGCAGGCAGGCCTCGGCCAGCCCGACGGCCAGGCCACCGTCGGACAGGTCGTGCGCCGCCTCGGCCAGGCCGTCCCGGGCCGCGGTGACCAGCACCTGGGCCAGGGCCCGTTCGCCCGGCAGGTCCACGGCGGGCGGGCGTCCGCCGAGGTGGTCGTGGGCGACCTGGGCCCAGGCCGAACCGTCCAGCTCGGCCCGGGTGGTGCCGAGCAGGTACACCGCCCGGCCCGGACGGGTCCAGCCCGACCCGACCACGGCGGCCACGTCGTCCAGCACCCCCAGCACCCCGACCACCGGGGTCGGGTGGATCGCGACGTCCCCGGTGGTGTTGTACAGGGAGACGTTCCCGCCGGTCACCGGCGTGCCCAGGGCGGCGCAGCCCTCGGCCAGACCGTGGATCACCTGGACCAGCTGCCACATCGTGTCCGGGTGCTCCGGGCTGCCGATGTTCAGGCAGTCGGTCACCGCCAGCGGCCGGGCGCCGACGCAGGCGACGTTGCGGTACGCCTCGGCCAGGGCCAGCTGGGCGCCCGCGAACGGGTCCAGCTGGGCGTAGCGGCTGTTGGCGTCCGTCGCCAGGGCCACACCCAGCCCGGTGGTCTCGTCCACCCGGACCACCCCGGCGTCGTCCGGCTGGGCCAGGGCGGTGTTGCCCTGGACGAACCGGTCGTACTGGTCGGTCACCCAGGCGGTGGAGCACAGGTTGGGGCTGGCCAGCAGCGCCAGCAGGGTGTCAGCCAGCTGCGCGCCGGTGGTCGGACGGGGCAGGGCGGCCGCGGTGTCAGCCTGGAGCGCGTCGAGCCAGGCCGGGCGGGCGTGGGGACGGTCGTACACCGGACCGTCGTGGGCGACGGACTTCGGGTCGACGTCGACGATCCGCTCCCCGTGGTGGTCGATGGTCAGCCGACCGTCGCCGGTGACCTCGCCGATCACGGACGTCTCGACGTCCCACCGGGCGGTGATCCGTTCGAACTCGGCCAGGTGCTCTGGCGTGACGACGGCCATCATCCGTTCCTGGCTCTCGCTCATGAGGATCTCCCCGGCGGTCAGCGTCGGGTCGCGCAGCAGGACGCGTTCCAGGTCGACGTGCATCCCCGACCCGCCGTTGGACGCCAGCTCGGACGTCGCGCAGGAGATCCCCGCCGCCCCCAGGTCCTGCAGCGCCGCGACCACCCCGGCCGCGAACAGCTCCAGGCAGCACTCGATCAGCACCTTCTCCATGAACGGGTCGCCGACCTGCACGCTGGGGCGTTTCGACGGCCGGGTGTCGTCGAAAGTCTCAGACGCCAGGATCGAGGCCCCGCCGATCCCGTCCCCGCCGGTCCGGGCCCCGAACAGCACCACGAGGCTGCCCACCCCCTCGGCATTGGCCAGGTGGATGTCGTCGTGCCGCAGCACCCCCAGGCACAGCGCGTTGACCAGCGGGTTTCCCTGATAGCTGGCGTCGAACAGGGTCTGGCCGCCGATATTCGGCAGGCCCAGGCAGTTGCCGTACCCGCCGACCCCGGCCACCACCCCGTGCACCACCCGCGCGGTGTCCGGGTGGTCGACCGCCCCGAAGGCCAGCTGGTCCATGACGGCCACCGGCCGGGCCCCCATCGACATGATGTCCCGCACGATCCCGCCCACCCCCGTGGCCGCCCCCTGGTACGGCTCGACATAGGACGGGTGGTTGTGCGACTCGACCTTGAACGTCACGGCCCAGCCGTCGCCGATGTCCACCACACCCGCGTTCTGCCCGATCCCGACCAGCAGGTGGGAGCGCATCTCGTCGGTCGTGGTCTGGCCGAACACCGCCAGGTGCTTCTTCGACGACTTGTAGGAGCAGTGCTCGGACCACATCACCGAGTACATGGCCAGCTCGGCGGCGGTCGGCCGTCGGCCGAGCAGCTCACGGATCTGCCCGTACTCGTCGTCCTTCAGCCCCAGCTCGGCGTACGGCTGGACCTCGTCGGGGGTGGCGACGGCACGGGCCACGGTGTCGGAGCGGTGCTGGGCGGTCGTGGGCGGAGCGGTCATGAGGACTGCCTCTCGTTCGGTTCGGTTAGCCGCCGGACATGGGTGGACACAGGGAGGCATCTCATACGTCGACCTCCGGTGCCGCCGAGGTGACCTGCTGCCTACCAGCATCAGTCAGCTGATACTCCTGATACTTGCTGCTCGGCTTGTCGGGGATGGTTCTGACGACGAGTCCGCGCTCAAGGAGTGGGACAATATTGCGTCGATAGTTCTGGCTGGCGTCGCGCAGCCCGACCGCTGCGAGCAGCGCTGCGCGGCCAAGAGGGCCGTCGAGGAGAGCCCGCAGCAGCATCTTGTTCTTGCTCTGCTCTTTGCTCTGCTCCTTGCTCTCGCCCCTGCTCTGCGTCGCTCCGAGCGCGCCCGGCCGCTGAACGTCATTATCAGCAGAACGGGAGAACGGGAACGTCACGCTCATCTGCGTGTGGGCCACGGTGTCGGAACGGTGCTGGGCGGTCGTGGGCGGAGCGGTCATGAGCCTGTGACGTCCCTCGGGTGCGTGCGGTGGGCGCGGCCCGTCCGGCACACGCCGTGGCTAGGCTACCCGTCCGTCGTACCCTGAGTCTGGTCGCGGACCTGGTGCGAGACTGCAGGCTGCTTCACGGCTTCGACGCTGCTGGCTCCTGCACATGGGATGACAGGAGGTGCCGCTGGCATCAGACCATCCGCGTCATGTCTCTTAATAAGTGACATAGAGACAGGGACGGTTCCTACTGCCCTGTCCATCCCAGCAGCAGTGCGACCGACGACGGCACCCCGGGATGTAGACCTGCGTCTACATCCCGGGTAGGATGGCTGCATGCAGACCGTCACCATGCGCGAGCTGAAGCAGAATCCCAACGCTGTGGTCGAGAAGGTGCTGACCCAACGGGTGGTTTTCGAGGTCACCTCGCGCGGCCGCCCCACGGGCGTCGTCTTGCGTGTCGCCAACGACCCTGACCTGCAGAACCGGGCCGATCCTGACCTGACGGCCCGCATCAACCAGGCATGCGCGCTGGAGGCGGACGGCGACGAACGCGCTGCCTTCGCACAGTTCGCTGCCGCCCAGCTGGCCGCACGCACTGACGAGGAGTGGTAGTGCACCGGGGGGAGGTGTACTGGTGCGACTTCGGACAGGCTGAGGGTCACGGGTCTGCCAAGCGCCGACCTGTCGTGGTGGTGTCTGGCGAGTCGTTCGTGGCCAGCAACCTGCCTACGGTCGTCGTCGTCGCATGCACCACGAACCTGGCCGCCGCCAGGTACCCCGGCAGCGTCTTCGTGCCCGTCGGCACCGGCGGCCTACCCCGCGACTGCGTGGTCAAGACCACCGAGATCGCCACAGTCGACCGCTACCTGCTGCTCGACCTCGTGGGCACCCTGCCCCTGGACGTCATGGCCGACGTCGACCGTGCCCTTCACCTGTCTCTGGGTTACTGAGCACCCGCAGACCGCCACCGTAGGCTACGGGCTTGTCGACGACGGCACCGTGACCGTCGCGTTCCCGTCGTCCAGGTGGTTCATAAGCTAAGCTACCCGTCTACGTCGTGCCGTAAGGTCCAGCTGTTCCTCACTGGTGTCGGGATGCCACGCGGTCGTCGACGACCCGTTACGATGCGAGGTCCGCAGCGTCGCAGACAAGGGTCAGGGACTTTCCCCGACGGCCCCCCGGCTCTACCGACACCACGACCAGATCTGCAAAACGATCCATCTGCGCAATGTACTTCGCAGGGGGCGCTGGATCATACCCCGCGACCGCCACCTCGTCGACCGTCTCCAGAGTGGTCGCATCAAGACGGTAGTACCGTGACGAATAAGCATCCTCCACCACCAGGAGCTCATCACCGGGGCAGAAGAAGCCCGAATATCCGATGAATGAGTACTCCTCCCCCGGGAACAGGTCGTCACGAATCGCCGTAAAATTCCCCGACGACCACACTCCGACCCTTCCTGGACTACTTTCCGCCTCGACCGACACCACTCGTTCCCCCGTCGAGTCCCAGCCCAGAGGTAGCCACCCTTCGGGCAGGAATCTTGTGACCTCCAGCGCGCCACAGCCGTCTGCGTGTACCACGTAGCTGGACCATTCAGCCGACGTGGTGACGACACCGACCCACACCGTGTTCGGGCGCGGTGCCGGGTCTACGTCGCCCGACGTGCCACCGTCGATCACCGCCTCAGCGGTCGTCTCGCCCGAACGCCAGTCCAGCCAGGTCACTGACAGGTCTTCCTCGGACAGGTCGCGCAGAACGCACAGGCCACCGCGAGCGACGGCGAACAGGCAAGAGGAATCACGGTTCCCGGCAGACGCTGGGAGAAAGTTCGTGAGGTCGGAACGGTTCCAGACGATATCGCCTGCCAGGCTGCACCGGCTCACACCCGACTCGTCGGACCAGACGAACGACCCGTCCGCCACGATACCGAGCCGCCGCCCCATCGGCACCGGCTCCGGCACCCGCCACTCTGCCGGAGACAGCTCACCGTTCAGGCCGACCTGCAGTACGGCACGTTCGGGACCGACTGCCACCAGACCTGCCGGGGACTCCATGAACTGCCACTGCCCGGTCAGCTCCCGCCGCGGAGACACCTTCACCATGCCCCAAGTCTGCCACCCGCACGACGTCGCTCGTGGTCACCCCGTCCCGCCCAGCCCGCAGGCTCCAGAATGATTGACCAGATCGAGGCCCCAGACGTCACCTAACGTCGCTGGTGACCGATGACCGGGCTGGTCGTCGGTGTACGAACCACCAGGTGAAGACCAGGAGGGGGACGAGCAGAAGCGTCCGCCTTGGACAAGATCGGGAGAGTAGAGGGTTCGGAGGCGACGATGTCTCCGGGGTTGTCGGGGTCGTACCAGACGTCGATGACGTCACCTTCTCGGGACCTCTCGATGAATTCAGAAACCCCTTTGAGACGGCCAGACCACTGCTCGGGGTGACCGTCCGCCATGTACGACACGGTGGCCTAGGTGTGGGTGACGTCGAAGCTCTCGCCAGAGTTACGCCAGCTCGTGTAGGTCGTGGTTTCACGTTCGAGGTGCTCGATGGTGCCGGTCGTCGCGACCCAGTCGGATGTTCGCTTGTACTCCTGCAGGTCGCTCCAGGCGAGGAAGGTCAGCCCGACGGTGACCAGGATCACGACGACAGCGACCTTGGTCCGCCACCACCAGCGCAAGCCCATTCAGAGCACCGCACCGACGATGGCGACGGCCGGGTTGACTTCGCCGCGCACAGCGGGTGCCACCAGCGTGCCATGCCCACCGTCCGGTGGATAGGGAGAGTTCATGCGAGCATGCTACTGTCTGCTGCGCCGCGGCATGGGCAGCTTCGTGCACGGATTCTGTCACATATGTTTCTGCCTGAAACATATGGCTGGCCCAGCCGTGCCCCTGGTCAGCGATCGACTATTCCTCCTCGTGCAAGAATCTGCGAACGAAAGTGGCGTACGCCTCTCCGGTCGGCAGCTCGAGATCGACCGCGACCCGGCGGCGGGTCACGACCACCGGCTCTTCGGTCTGAGGGTTCTGGCCGACCTTGGCGTACTCTTCCCAGAAGAGTCCGACGCCCCGCTTCTCCCAGGACGGCAGGTCGTTGTAGTTGATCCCGTTGGCGAACAGGAACTCGTTCTTCTCGGCCACGGTCATACCGGCCAAGAACGCTGTCGCGGAACGCGGGCTCTCACCCTGGGTGCGCAGCATCCAGTAGCAGTGGGCGTTCAGCGAGTTCCGGTGGGCGTCCTCGTTCCGCCAGCGGAAGTAGTCGACGACGAGATCGACGTTCGGCAGCTCTGACACGCGGCAGTCGAAAGCGGCGGCGCGGCCGAGCCGGAGCGAGAAGACTGCGCTGGCCTCGCCTGCCAGGACCGAGACGAGCTTCCTCGTCTTGCGCCCGAAGGACGTCTCGTCCAGGTGGAAGAGCAGAGAGATCTCGTCGCTCTCGGTGTAGCCGTACAGGATATTGAACCCGCAGGTCATTACGTGCTCGGTCGTCTGGACCATCAGGTCGCGGAACGCCTCGTCAAAAGGAGCCTTGAACGCACAGGTCTCCTTGGTGAGCCTGGTGAACCCTCGGCCGTCGAGGCGTGCCACGATATATGTCTGCGGCGGGACGCAACGATCGTTGGCCGTCTCGTAGACACGCATCCTGGAGTCCAGGTCGTCGAACTGCATCTGTACCTCTACATCTCGTGGAGCCGGTCAGCGGCTCTCGTCATAGGTCTCCACCACGAACCCACCATCGTCTCCGATCGAGACGAAATGAAGCTGGTCGAACCCCTCGTCACGGCTCGGCAGCTCGAGCCGTGCATACGTACCGAGCACTCCCCTGTCCGGCACCCGGTCAGGCCCGCTGCGTCGCCGGTTTCGTTCGAGCGCTTCGTGGACGGACGAGCGAAAATAGTATCCGACAACCGCGAAACCGGCGCCCTTCGACTCCGCGATGTATCGTTGCCGGTCCGCCACGGAGGGGTTCGTGTTGTCAATCACGAAGGGCTGCCGTGCCTCGACGCACGCCGCGACGAGCAGTCGCTCACGGTGCCTCGTCTTCAGCATGTCAAGGTTGACCCGAACGTGGGAGCGGAAGAAACGCTGCCGGTAGAACTCGCTCTTGCCGGTCGCCTGCACACCAATGAATATCACTGCTTCCACGCGCCAGAGCCTATCAGCGCAGCGCAACCGTATTTCCGCGTCCCGTCCGCCGACTACAGAGCCGTCTGGGCCACCGGGAGACACTGTCTCACCGAGGGCGCGCTGACCCGGTCGATGAACTCCTCAAGCCGAGACCTACCGACCCGTCGGCGCCTCGCGAACGATGCGCAGCGTAGAAGGCCAGGCACGGACGGGTCTACCTCGGCTGGGCGCACACGTCGCACGGTTTCTTCGACAGCTTTGCTGAGGGGACAGCGGGCAGCGGGATGGTTCCCTGCTGTCCCGTCGCCTGCCATCTATCCCAGCAGCAGTGCGACCAGTGGTGCGGGAACGGCCCAGACCGCCCGGGTGAGGTCGAGGACGCTCTTGGTAGCCAGGACACCGCCGCCGTACTTGCCTTGCAGGACCCGGGCGTCACGCTGCCAGCCGGTGTCGATCCATTTCGACTCGAGCGGGGTGGTGGTGGCCGATCCCGAGGTGGTCGGTACCCGAACCGGGGCGAGGTCGACCTCGGCCGACTCGGTACGGGTGTACCCGATCGTATCGTCGACTGCCCAACGACCTTCGTCGAGCGCGTCGATACGGCGGGCCAGAGCCACCGCAAGCACAGACTCGTTGAGCTGGGTGAAGTCCGGCTGGTCCAACCCCGGACTGATGGTGCTCGGCGCCCAGGCCAGAACTGGGTCGACGAGGTAGAGCTTGTACTGAGCGCCAGGAACAGTCCGACCGTGCTCGTCACGTCGATGGCAGCGCAAGGCGGCGTGAGAGCCGGTCAGCCGGGCGATACGCCTGTCGAGTACCCCTCTGCTGCATCCCAGAGCCAATGCCGTGCTGCGTAGGTTGAGGGGGCTGGTGGCACGGTCTGCCAGCTCCGCGAGCAGCAGCGGCAAGGACTCGACAGGAGCCTCGGGATCGGTGTCGGTGCGCAGCCAACCGACCAGGTCGTCGACGAAAGCCCTGCTGACAGCACCAGTCTTGGTGTGCTCGGCAGCGGCACGGGGGAACCCGCCGCAGGTGAGGTAGCCCTGCCAGGCCAGGTCGTACTCGTCAGCCAGGAAGACCAGGTCGGTCAGGGCACGACGGACTTCGTCGGTCTGCAGCTCGGCGGGGTGGACGGCCGCGGGGAGCGGCAGGTCGGGGCAGGTGGCCGCGGCAAAGTCGCGGAAGGTCATGGGCAGCAGCTGGCGGATACGCCGTCGGCCGCTGGTTCCCGCACGCCCGGCCATGAGGTTGCCGTAGATGTTCTCACCACCCGCCCAATGACTTCCGGTGGCGACTACTGTGTCGTCACCGAAATCGGTCAGGTCACGGGCCTGCTTGAGGACCGTCGTCCAGCCAGGGATATCGCTGATCTCGTCAAAGAACCACACTCTCGGCCGGGAGGTGTTGGCGTCGACTGACGCGGTCAGGGCTCTTCCCAGGGTGATAACCCGGCGCAGGTCCTGGTCACTCATCCCGTCGCAAGGCACGTGGACCAACTGCCTGGGATCGATATCGTCACGTCCGCACATGGTGGCCACGGTGTCGAGCAGAACGACAGACTTGCCGACCCGTCGTGGACCGTTGAGAACTACGAGGCTGTCGTCAGGCACGCAGGTGGCGACGTCGTCCAGAACCCGGGACCGGTACCCGAGGTCGAAGACGCGCCGTTTGGTGAGCAGCCGGTGCGAACTTGTCCATGCCGTCGCCTCCCGTCGCGTCGAAGCAGCAGTCCACCAGGGGTTTGCAAGGGACAGGAGTCGTCTGATCTGGTCGTCCCGCATGGACCAACCCTAACCCATGCGCGCCAGAGGTGGGGGGGTCCGAGAGGGGCGACGCGCCAGAGGTGGGGGGGTCCGAGAGGGGCGACGCGCCAGAGGTGGGGGGGTCCGAGAGGGGCGACGCGCCAAAGGGAGGGTCCGGGCCTGACGTGCAGCATGGAAAACATCGCCAGTGCGCTCACTGACCAGGGACGAGCCCGAGCCGGGAGAAGATCTCACGGCAGGCTGGACGCCGACGCGCCCCCTCCCACAGCTGCCGCAGGTATGCCTGGAACCAGTCGTGCTGGTCCGCCGCCTCGGCGAACCCACGCAGCAGGACCAGCCACGCACCCGCCGACTCGTAGTAGTGGCGGCCCGTGCTGACCAGGCTGGCGTCGACCAGTGTCTGGTAGTGCGGCAGCACATCGGCAGGGTGTACCTGGCCGCGCGCCGACAGGAGACGCTCCCAGACGCCGCGACCAGGCTTGCTGGCAGCACTCTCGGCGAACTGCCACGCTTCGTCGACCCGGTCCTGGTCGAGCAGCACCACCACCCACTCGGTCGGGGCTTGGTCCGCCATCTGGGCCTCGGTATCGGCACGCAGCTGGTCCCACTCGCCCTGGTCAAGCGCCGCCTGGTGCAGCTGGACGTAGAACGCCTGGCCCGGCGCCGCCCGGAAAGCCTGGGCACGCACCCGCAGCGCCTCCTGCCCGTCACCCCGGGCCAGGGCCGCGTCGGCCAGGTGGTCGGCCAGCTCGGAGTACCACGGGTCCCACGGTCCACCGGGCCCGAACGCAAAGCCGCGCCGCGCCTGCTCCAGCGCCAGATCAGGCCGCCCGATCTGCGTCAACGGCCCTACAACCTTCCAGCACTGACCTCGTACCTGGCATCGTTCGCGGCGGTGACGTTGCGACGATCGTCCACGATGCAGTGCGGCCATCGTCCACTACCTCAGCGACGATCGTCCACGCTACGGTGCGGCCATCGTCCACGGAGTAGTACTATCGAACGATGACGGAGAACCTTGTAGTCCGGCGCGCGGAGGGCCTCGTCGAGCAGGCTGTCGCCGACACCAGAGTTATCCTGCTCAACGGTGCACGGCAGGCGGGGAAGAGCACGCTGGCCCGTCAGGTCGCGCGCCGTCACGACGCGTCATGGCGTAGCTTCGACAACCCACAGACCCGGTCAGCCGCCACGTTCGACCCCATCGACTTCGTCCGGGCCGACCAGATGATCGTCATCGACGAGGTCCAGCGCGTTCCCGATATCCTCCTGCCTATCAAGCTCCAGGTGGACGAAAACCCGCGGCCAGGTTCTTTCCTGCTGACCGGGTCAGCTCGCGTCATGGGTCTGAAACACGTTACCGACACCTTGCCAGGCAGAGTCGAGACCATCGAGCTGTGGCCGTTCTCGCAAGGGGAGATCGACGGGGCGCCGGACGATTTCGTGGACAGCGTGCTGACGGATCCGCTCGCTCTTCGTCCGACCTCCGAGCTGACCAAGCACGACTATGTCGAACGCGTCTGCCGAGGCGGCTTCCCCGACGCGGTGTTCCGTCCCGAAGGTCGTCGATCCGTCTTCCTGCGCAACTATGTCGCCGACCTGGTCAACCGCGAGGCGACGCAGGTGGCCGAGATCCAGCGCACACCCCAGATGCGCACGCTGATCCAGCTCCTGGCCGCTCAGGTCGGTGGGCTGCTGGTCCCGGCCAACCTGGCCCAGACGACCGGCCTGTCGAAGACGACGGTCTCGAAGTACCTGGCGGTTCTGCACGAGGTCTTCCTGATCAAGATCATTCCTGCATGGTCACGCGGCGCGACAGCCAGAGCGGTCAAGACTCCGAAGCTCGCCTTCGTCGACTCAGGGCTCGCCGCACAGGTCGCTGGTCACGACAGTCGTTCCCTGCTGCGAGCCGACGCCCTGCTCGGAGGTCTTCTGGAGAACTTCGTCGCCATGGAGCTGGCCCGCCAGACCAGCTGGTCGACGACGGACGCCGAGGTGTTCCACTACCGGACGAAAGACGGGGTGGAAGTCGATATCGTGCTCCAGGACCGCCGCGGGGCCGTGGTCGGGATCGAGGTGAAAGCGTCGTCCACCGTCGTCAGCGCCGACTTCTCCGGTCTGCGGCACCTGGCCACCCGGCTCGGTTCCGACTTCCTCGCGGGCATCGTGCTGTACACCGGCCCCGAGACGCTCAGCTTCGGGCCCAACCTGCGGGCCATGCCGGTCTCGGCCCTCTGGCAGACCCAGACCGCACGTCGCGAGCACTCACCATAACCTTCGAGGCGAGAAGACGATGGTCCGGAACGACGTGGCAGCCGCGGGCCAGATGGTTGACTGGTGCCATGACGATCTCGGCGACAGCGGGCTGCCTGGTGCTCGTCGTGGTGTGCGTCGTGCTGAGCAGGCTGCTGGTCACCGAGAAGCGGGCCCGGGCTCGGCGGACGGCGATCACGTCCCAGACGGAACGTGCCCGGATCGCCGAGCTGGCGGTCGCCACGGAACGCAACCGGATCGTGCGGGAGATGCACGACGTCCGCTGCGTCGGTCGTCGAACCGGAATCCCTGCTCACCGCATGGTGACCGTCGAGCTCCCGTCGTCCTGCGTGGGACTACTGTTCAGGGGTTACGACGAGGTTCCACCGCTGTGCTACCCGGACACCGGGCTACGGTCGCACACCGGTCGGGCATGAAAGGAATCAGTGCTCATGAGCATCCCGTACGGTTCACAGCCGGGGCCGCCTGTTCCGGCAGCGCAACCCCCGCAGCAGCCTGGACCGGCACAGAACCCTGTCTACCAGCAGGCCACCTGGGGTTCCGTTCCCGGACCGCCTGGGTCGTACATCCCGCCGCAGGCGGCCAGCCAGCAGGCATGGACCACCCATGCCCAGACCGCGACCAGCAACCACACGGCTGTACCGCGGTCGACGCCGTTCGTGCACCTGAAGCACAGGGGTGGCGCGTTCACGCTGGAAGAATGGCCGATCTTCTTCGCGAGCGCAGGTGTCTTTATGCTCGTCGGTGCCGCCCTGCTGCTGTACTACAAGCCGATCGACACCGCCGCCGTCCTGGCAGTGGTCCTTCTCGTCATGGGTGCCCTGTTCCTCTCGGGGACGACGGCGAAGACCGTCTTCGACCCCGCGACCCGGACGGTCACGTTCCGGAGGATGACGAAGACGGTCCGTCGGTTCGACGACTTCCGCGGTTTCGAGATGGTCAAGCTGAAGTCGACTCTCATCCCCGTCGGAAACCACCTGAACATGATATTCGAGACAGACGGGCGGACCCGGCCGATCCGGATCAAGACGTACGGGCCCGTCTACAGCACCAAGAAAGCCCAGCAGGTGTGCGACGAGATCCTGACGGCCATGGGGGTTGACGGTGCGACCGGTCGTTGAACCAGACAGGATCGTCTACCAGCCGTACCTGCCGAACAGGAAGTGGAACGTCGGGGCTGTCGTCGTCGGTGCGGTGGTGTTCCTGGTGGGGCTCTTCGTGCTGCCAGAGTCTCAGATCCGGTATGCCTGTATCGGGATCGCACCCGTGGTGGGCGCCTACGGGCTCGTCCGGCTCCTTTTCTTCGACGAGATCACCCTGACCTTCGACGCGGTCGAGCGCTGTGTGTTCAGGAAAGGCCTGCTGCTCCCCCGCCGGAGGGTGATGCGGTTCGACGACATCGGATCGATCGCTCCCGCAAAAGAGGACGGGAGGCCGTACTACCGCCTCACGCGGAAAGGGAACGTCTTCGCCAAGGGCGTGAGGATCTCCCTCGACGACAGCGAAAGCTTCGAGCGGCAGATCCTCCCCGCCATCGCCTTGATGCTGCGCACCCCGCTCGACACCAGGACCGCGACCAGCACAGAGACGATGTTCACCCACCTACGCTACCCGCCCGCGTAGTCCCTGCTCACCGCCTGGAAGACGATGGTCCGGAACGACGTGGCCGCCGCGGGCCAGATGGTTGACTGGTGCCATGACGATCTCGGCGACAGCGGGCTGCCTGGTGCTGGTCGGGGTGCTCGTCGTGGTGTGCGTCGGGCTGAGCGGGCTGCTGGTCACCGAGAGGCGGGCCCGGGATCGGCGGACGGCGATCACGTCGCAGACGGAACGGGCCCGGATCGCCGAGCTGGCGGTCGCCACGGAACGCAACCGGATCGTGCGGGAGATGCACGACGTCATCGCCCACTCGCTGGCGATCATGATCGCCCAGGCCGACGGCGGTTGTTTCGCCGCCGCCGATACCGACAAGGCCCGACGGACGTTCACCACCATCGCCGAGACCGGTCGGGGTGCGCTGGTCGACACCCGGCGCATCCTGGGGATGCTGCGCAACCCGGCCGCGGCGGCCGACTTCTCCCCCACTCCGGACGCCGACGATATCGACGCGCTGGTCAAGCGCGCCGAAGCGACCGGGCTGCCCGTCGCCCTGATCAGCGTCGGCGAACCGGTGACGCTGCCGTCGGCGGCCTCGCTGGCGCTGTTCCGCATCTGCCAGGAGGCGATCACCAACGTGATCAAGCACGCCGGGAGCGCGGCGCCGTGCGTCGTCACCCAGAGCTGGCGCGCCGACGACGTGGTGCTCTCCGTCACCAACGAGAACACCAGGCCGGTCGGCACGGTACCGGTCGGCGGGCAGGGCCTGGTCGGGATGCGCGAGCGCGCCGAGCTGGTCGGCGGCGAGCTCACCGTCGACCAGCAGGACGGGCGGTTCCAGGTCAGAGCCGTTATCCCCTACTCCGCACCAGAAGGCTGGGACGAATGAGCGCCGACCAGGACGTCACAACCCGGGTCGTGCTCGTCGACGACCAAGAGCTGGTCCGGGCCGGACTGGCCATGGTGATCGACTCCCAGCCGGACCTGGCGGTGACCGGGCAGGTCGGCAACGGCACCGAGGCGGTGGCGCTGCTGCGGGACCTGGCCTGCGACATCGTGCTCATGGACGTGCGGATGCCCGGTATGGACGGGGTCGAGGCCACCCGGCAGATCCTGGCCGAGGCCGACGCGGCGCAGCGCTCGGCACCGCGCATCGTCATGCTGACCACCTACGACCTGGACGAGTACCTGCTGGCCGCGATCCAGGCCGGGGCGTCTGGTTTCCTGCTGAAGAACTCCCGTCCGGACTCCCTGCTGGCCGCCATCCGGACGGTGCGCTCCGGCGACTCGGTGATCGCCCCGTCAGCCACCCGACGCCTGATCGAGCACCTGACGGCCGCCCGGACGCTCTCGGCCGCGCCCGACCCGCTGGTCGCCGACCTCACCGAACGCGAACGAGAAGTCCTGCTGCTGCTGGCCCGCGGGGGCTCCAACCAGGAGATCTCCGCCCAGCTCTACCTCAGCGAGACCACCGTCAAGACCCACGTCCGCCACATCCTGGCCAAGCTGGGCATCCGCGACCGGGTCCAGGCCGTGGTCTACGCCTACGAGTCCGGCCTGGTCCGCCCCGGCGACTGACCTCCTGGTCCTCGGCGTCGAGGACCAGGAGGCACCTGTGCGCGTCGGTCGACCTGTCAGGCCACTCGAGTGCCCTTGGGCAGCGCCCGGTACGGGATACGCAACCGGCGGACCGCTACCCAGAAGAAGAGACCACCCAGGAGCAGGTTGACACCCAGGCCCCACGGCCACACCGGAGCCTGGCTGAGCTCTGTCGGTGGCACCTGGCTGACGTAGTCAGGGCTGGAACCGTCGGGCGCCGTGATGACCGTGGTTCCGACGGTCCTGTCCTGCCAGACGTCGTACCCCATGTAGGAGTAGAGCCAGGCACACTCGTCGACGACCAGCTCTGGCCCCTGGGCAACCTCCCGCACCGCCAGCCGGATGGTAGCCAACGGGTTCGTGTCCTCCTCGCCCCAATATCGCGGAGGTCCGCTCGACGACACGGGTGCCGCGTCTGCCACCACCACGAACGGGTTCGGGACCACCATCCACCACACACGTTCTGTGTGGGCTTCCCAACTGGTGTACTCGTATTCGGTGCACTTCTGGACCGGCGGGACCGGGAAGTCTTTCGCGGTCGCTTCTTCCTCCCCCTCCCATTCGTACCAGAAGGCGTCTGGATGGTCCTCGTACCATGCGAAGAGGGCCTCGTCCCACTCGTCCTGCACGTGTTCCGGGAGCCCGTAGGCATGGATGGTGGTCTCCCTCACGGTCAGGACTGTGGCCACGGCTGGCACGATCAGCGTCAGCAGGCTCAGGGCGGCCACGACGACATAGGTCATGACCGTCGACGCGGCGGAACGGTTGAACAGGGCCGAGAACCCGAGGCCGACCGCGCACACCACGGCTATCTCGGCGAACACCACCGCGAAGCAGACCAGCGTCCGCAGCACCGGGATGCTGCCGATCACCATCGACCAGACGAGGAACGGCAGCGCTGCCACCATGAACGCGCCGGCGATGCACCAGGCAGCGACCAGCTTGCCTGCGACGATCTCCGCCGAGCTCAAGGCGGTGGCCTGCAAGGTGGCGAGCGTCCCCTGGTTCCGGTCACCGTTGATGGAGGTGGCCGTGAACGCCGGGGCGATCACCAGGCCCGCACCCAAGATGAACAGCACGATGATCCCGAAGACCATCGGGCCTGCCGGTGCCGGGCCGAGGTACGTCCCGGTCATGTCGTACCGGTCGTTCCACTTGCTGTTCGAGGCGACGAGCAGCGTCGTCATCGCGCCGATGACGACGAACCAGGCGACGAGAGCCACCAGCCACCGTCGCGAGCGGATCCGCTGGCTCAGCTCTAGACCGACCACCGTCCTCAGGCCGTGGAACGACAGGCGCCAGGTGTTCATCGTCGTGCTTCTCGTCGGCTTCTTCTGCGTGGTCGTGGCGCTCATACTCTTTCCTCGTTCAGGGCCAGGTACGTCTCTTCCAGACGCCCGGCGACGGGTGCGATCGTGTGCAACGGGACGTCCGCCTTCACCGCGGCTCTCACCAGCTGTACCGCCGAGTCCCAGCTGGAGAGCTGGACGAGCACCTCGGGGCTCCCGCTGTTCTGGGTGTAGGGGATGTCCACGCGCTCCAGGAACACCCGCAGGGCGACCGGGTCGGCAGCCTCCAGCCGCCAGCCGCGCTCGGCGGTCTCAGGCTGCACCTCGGCGTCCACCGTCCGCCCCTGGGAGACGAAGACAGCGTGGTTGTAGACCTCTTCGAGATCGGAGAGGATGTGCGACGACACCAGGACCGTCTTTCCCGCCTCGGCGAGGGACCGTAGGGTGTCGCGCAGCTCGACCCGGGACCGGGGGTCCATCCCCGAGGCGGGCTCGTCCAGGAGCAGCACCTGCGGGTCGTGGACCAGCACCCGGGCCAGTCCCAGACGCTGCTTCTGGCCTCGCGACAGGACCCGGGCCGGGCGGTCGGCGAACTCGGCCAGGTGCATCTGGTCCAGCAGCTCGGCGGCGCGCTCCCGTGCGGCGCCGGGGGACATCCAGTGGGCCCGTCCGAAGGTCGTGAGGATCTGGCGGCAGGTCAGCGAGTCCCAGGTGCCGAAGATGTCCGGCATCCAGCCCACGGTCCGGCGCACACCCTCGTTGTCGTGCAGCACGTCCAGACCGGCCACCGTCACCTCACCGGTGTCGGGCTGCAGCAGCCCGGCCAGGATGAGCAGCAGCGTCGTCTTGCCCGAGCCGTTCGGCCCGACCAGCGCGGTCACCGACCCGGCCGGGACGGTGAACGACATCCCGTCCACCGCCCTGACGGAACCGAAGCTCCGTCTGACGTCCCGGGCCGTGATCCCCGGCGCATCGGGCGCTCCAGGCTCTTCCAGGTCCAGCGTCGTCGTCTGTGGTTCGTCCATACCGGCAACCTAGGGGAGCTCCCACCGCCCCGGCATCGTCCTCGAAGGCCGACCCGCTCCTCCTTCCGGACGACCGCCCGTAGTCCGAGCAGGTAACGTCCAGGGGGTGGCTAGAACTCTGGTCGTAGCGATGGGTGTCGTCGTGCTGGGTGCGGCGCTCGGCGGGTGCGACGCACCCGGAGATGATGCGGCACCCCCCACCACCACGGCTGCGATATCCGCGCCGCTCGCCCCGCCGGTGACCTTCGCAGTCGGGGCGGTCAGCCTGACGGTGCAGCCGACAGCGGCGTTCACGGCCGCCGGGGGCACGCTGAGCGTCACCACCGATCCCGACGGGTCAGCCCGGCTGCACGTCACCTCGTCGGTGACGGCCCGCCAGACCACGGCGACCCTCACCGGGCCGGACGGGACGACCCTGGACCCGCTGCCCGACGGGTCGCTGCTGGTCCGCGCCGACGACGGCAGCCTGGTGGCCGGTATCACCGGGACCAAGGCGCGGCTGGACACCACCGACGGCACGGTGAGGCTGTCCGCGTCCGGCGGCGCTGAGCTGTGGCTGGCCGATACCGCCGTGACCAGCCTGGACTGGGGCGAGCGGGAGGGCGGCCGGTCGCTGGCGGTCGCCCCGACGGCCTGGGGCCGTTCCGCCTCGCAGGCCGCCGAGGAGATGGTGTGGGCGGCCGTCGCCGCCCAGCCCGAGGCCGGTACCCCGTCGATGCGCGACCAGCTCGACTGCCACCGGTTCGGCGCGCCCGACAAGCCCACCTGGAACCTGGAGCCCTGGCGGCCCAAGGTCGACTGGATCACCCTCCTGGCCGCCCGCTGCAACCCCACCTGAGCCCTGATCCACCGATTTCCACCTACTACGCGCCACCAGCCGGGCGCGCTGGCTGCGTTGTCGCTGCTCAACGGGCCTCCAGCCCGCCTTCGCTGCTCCGCCTTGC
>Ga0099364_10000224_pt1 | contig 93049 bp, 85 predicted proteins | sample TergutTh196P3_FD_73070 | JGI IMG/M metagenome (GOLD analysis project Ga0099364, IMG submission 73070) | Microcerotermes parvus P3 segment gut microbial communities from Pointe-Noire, Republic of the Congo - Th196 P3 | ecosystem: Host-associated > Arthropoda: Insects > Digestive system > Gut ...
GCGATCACTCACGGGTGGTCAGGAGAGCTGCAAAGGCGCAAGGCTACTGCGGTTTTTGTTGTCTTGTTTGCTGCACTTTTGTTCATGGGGTGTCCCATGGAGGATGGCGGCAGTAGTTTTGTTGATGACGGCAAGCTTAACGTTAATCTAATAGGAACATGGCTGGACACTGCTGAGTGGGGCACAGACGGTTATACCGTAGAGGCTGACAATGTTGAATATATTTCTGATTATTTTCCGCATGCTGGTGTTATAAGTCATGTTACTAATTTTTCCAAGGCTGCCGGTGTAATCATCATTGAACTTGATCCAGGGTACGAAGCCTATGGTTACTCGGCCGGTACCTTTATTGGAATTTACTTCCAAAACTTAAGGCCGGGCGTTTCGGTGCAAATTGGCACTGCTTCTTTGTTCCCAGACACGGCGGCGGAACTTACACTTGATGATGCAATAGCGGCATTCACACTTGGAAATGAAGGCACTTATATAAGTTTTTACGGAACATACCTCCGTACCGCCGATTAACAATGTTATCCACCCTTTTTCATGCCAGGGCATTAATTCTGTTTTTGCTGTTTTTTAACTTATTTCTCCTTAATCCTGGTATGATAAAGGGACAGGAAACCGGTTTCGATAACGAATTTTTCGAAGACGGGTTTAATGGTGACAGCCATTTACATGAATTTGAAGAAGAATCCGGTCTTACCATTGTGGGAACCCGGCAGACAAGCCAACAGATGGCTGTCATCAACAGGGAAGACATTGAACAACAGGGTGCAAATGACCTTGCAGGCCTTTTACAAGATGTCCTTGCTCTTAACATTGCCCGCTATGGAGCTTACGGCAATCAAACAAGCATTCATCTACGGGGCCATAGTTCAAAACGGGTGGTATTCCTCATAGACGGAGTGCCGGCGAATTCTGCCATGGACGGAGGTTTTGATATAAATCAAATAGATCTCTCCTCAATTGAACGCATTGAAGTTATCTATGGCGGATCGGATACAAAGTTTAATGTTTCGGGGGCAATGGGCGGGGTGATAAATATCGTCACGATAAAAAAGCATAACCAGGGCTGGCGGTTTAGCGGCTCGGTGTCCAATACCTCAGCAATGCCTGGAGAATACCGTGGTCGCTCCGGAGAAAGGCAAAGCCGTCATTGGGAAGACTTATTTGACACCCAGAACTTTGCCTTTTCGGCCGCTTACGGAAGCAGCGAAGCTTACGACGGGGCAGCTTTCGGCAATGGCTTTTCGTTCAGGGGCGGAGTGTTTGCCAACCACGCCGAGAATCATTTTCTTTTTACCGATAGTTTTAATCACCTTCGCCGCAAGGACAACAACGAAGTGTGGGACGCCGGTGCAAATGCATCCTTTGTGTGGGAATCAGAAGATCATGCCAGCCTGATTGCATCTACAAATTTTTACTATGGTGACAAAAATATCCCCGCCACAGGTTTTTCAAGTATCTTTGGCACTCAGGAAGATTTTATCAGCCGCCAAACCATCATGTTTGATATGCCTCGTGCCGGGCATGATGACTTTGCAACAGAAGCCTCTCTTACATGGCAGTTTGCCAAAATGGATTATACTTCACCGGCTGATGACCTATCCCGCCACAATCAGCACAGCCTCAGCGCAATCAACCGCTGGGTGTGGTATCCGGGCGGACGGCTTACCCTGAGGAGCGGCTTTGACTACCGTTTTATCAATCTTGATTCCACGGATATAGGAAACCGCAGCCGCCACGACGGCGGCATATATCTTACAACGGAAATCAAGCCGCTGGAGGAATTTCAGCTTATTCCTTCGGTTAAGGCGGTGTTTACAAGCAGCGGATCGGCAAAGTTTCAAGAGCACATAACGTTCGTACCAAAACTTGGACTGCTCTGGAATGTGACAGATTCTATTTCTCTTAAAAATAACTATTTCCGCAGTTTCAAGTTCCCCGAGTTTGAGGATCTGTACTGGGAAGGAGGTTACGGCACCGGCAACCCCGATCTTCGTCCCGAAGACGGCTGGGGCGCCGATTTGGGCGCAGAATGGAAATTTAAAAACCTGCTGACTCTGGAAAGTACTTTTTTTTCCCAATGGATGAAAGATTCAATTCACTGGTATTCCGGAAGCGGCGGGGTTTGGCGGCCTGAAAATGTCGGGGAGGCCGTATTTTTCGGACTTGATAACAGTATCTGTTTTAATATACCTGTGTCCATTGGGCCTTTAAAGGAAGTATCTCCGTCGCTTACCTATAAATACCTGCGAAGTTTTTTGTTGAGCTTTGGTTATACTTTTGATTCCGGCAAGAAAATTCCCTATAACCCTGAGCATACCATCGGCGGCTCCATAAGCATTTCGTGGATCATCGAATCCCTGTACAGCGGCTCACTGATTATTTCCGGACATTATGAAAGTGTGCGTTATGAAGACAGGGCGAATCTTGCCGAACTGGAGCCGTATTTCCTGCTTAATGCCGCAGTTAATCAGGAAATCTCCAGTAACATAACAGCCTTTGTTTCTTTGTTGAATATTCTTAACACATCTTACGAATCATTTTATAGGTATCCCATGCCGGGCATTACACTGACCTTGGGAATGAGAATTAATATTGATATGGGGCGCAATAATGACTAAAAAATTTTCTTTTGGATTGATATTAGTATTTTTATTGACAGGGTGCGCTGAAAACAAGGGCAGGGAAATAGTCGACCGCAGCGGAAGAACTGTAACAATTAACAACTCCATTAACAGAATTGTATCTACCGCCCCTTCGAATACGGAAATAATCGCCGACCTTGGCATGGCGCATAAACTTGTTGCCATTGACCGCCATTCTGCGAATGTCAGCGGAATTCCCGCCGGCCTTGTTATGTTGGATTTCTTTTACCCCGATGCCGAGGTGATATTAAACCTGTCGCCGGATATAATTATCGCAAGCGGGCATAACCCCACCGGCAGCGGCGAAGACCCTTTCAGCCTGTTGCGGGAAGCAGGAATTCCCGTTGTATATATTTCGATGAGCAGGAGTATAACTGATATTTACAGGGATATTGCCTTTATAGCCGATCTGCTGCAGGTGCAAAAAGAGGGGGAAGAACTTGTTGAAACAATGAAGGCGCAGATTGCCGAAATTACGAATAGACTGGCGCATAACGAAAAAAGAACTGTATATTTTGAAATATCCGCAGCGCCCGATATGATCACTTTTGGAAAGGACAGCTTTATAGATGATATGATTTCTGTAATCGGCGCAGATAATATTTTCGGAAATGACAACTGGCTGGTTAACCCCGGGGCGGAATCGATAATTGAGCGAAACCCCGATGTAATCCTTACCAGTGTAAATTATATTGATGACCCAATCGGCGAGATAAAAAGCAGGCCAGGTTTTAATCATATTAACGCTGTAATAAATAACCGTATTTATCAGATAGACAACGATTCTTCATCGCGGCCTTCATCGAGAATTGTTTTGGCGCTGCGGCAAATGGCGCAGGCTGTCTACTGGGAGCTATATGACTAACAGCAGGCGTATCACAATCGGGGCGGTTATTTCGCTTTTAATAATCGCCGCCGGCGCATCACTGGGCAGCTCCGGTATTAATCCTGCCGAGACAGTTGCCGTAATTTTGCACAAGGTTTTTAACCTTCCCCTTAACGGAAAAATTGACGCAAGAAATGTTTCGATTGTCTGGCTTTTGCGTCTGCCGAGGGTATTGCTTGCTTTTATCGCCGGCGGCTGCCTCGCAATGAGCGGCGCTGTTTGCCAGTCAATTTTATTAAACCCGCTGGCTTCCCCTTACATTCTGGGTGTCTCCTCCGGCGCGTCCCTTGGCGCCGGAATTATCATTATCAGCGGATTTACAATTCCGTTCATTGGCGGCTTTACCCTGCCGCTGACCGGATTTGCCTTCGGTCTTGCAACTGTTCTTATTGTAGCCGTTTTTTCCTCCGCAATAGATAGATCAATGTCGAATAACACAATTATTCTCTGCGGTATGGTTTTTTCGCTTTTTTTGAACGCCCTGCTTACAACGCTCAGCGCAATTTTTTCCGACGACCTCAGGCGGATAATGATCTGGCAGATGGGCAGTTTTGCCATGCGGGGCTGGAGCCATGTCAGGCTGCTGATTCCGTTTTTTGTAATCGGAACCGCCGGTATTATGCGCTACACAAAAGAGATGGATATATTAACATTTGGAGACGAACAGGCAAAATCCGCCGGCGTGGAAACAGGCGCTGTCCGCAGAAAATTGCTTGTTTTTTGCGCCGTACTGACAGGCTCTGTGGTTGCATTATGCGGCGTTATCGGCTTTGTCGATCTTATAGCCCCGCATGCCGCACGAAAAATCATTGGTTCACGGCACAAACACTTAATACCCCTGTCGTTTATTCTTGGAGGCTCTTTATCAGTGTTAACCGATCTTGTCGCAAGAACTGTTATATCTCCGTCGGAGCTGCCCGTCGGAGCGATAACGGCTCTTATCGGCGCGCCATTCTTTGCGTGGATATATTTTAGAAAAGTAAAAGTTAAAATGTAGAAGGTAGAAGAGAGAGATGTTAGAAGTAAGAGAAATGTGCGCCGGATATGGTGGTGTTGATGTTATTCGCAATATCAGTTTCAGTGTGGTCGCGGGAGAAAGCCTCTGTGTGCTGGGGCCGAATGGCTGCGGAAAGACAACACTGCTAAAATCCATCGCACGTATCATTGATTACCGGGGAACTGTTTCACTGAAAGACCGTGACATTTTATCTTTCTCCCGCAAAGAACTCGCAAAAAAAATCGCCCTTTTAGGGCAGAGCGCAAAAGTATATTTTCCCTACACGGTATACGAAACTGTCTCTATGGGGCGGTATGCTCATTCCGGCGGTTTCCTTAAAGGTCAGCCTGCCGAAGACAAGACAATAGTCGAAGATATTATCGAAAAACTTGATATTAAAGACATAAAAGATAAAATGATCGATGAACTTTCCGGCGGACAGTTACAGCGAGTTTTTCTTGCGAAGACTTTTGCGCAGACCCCCGATATAATTCTGCTGGACGAGCCTGCCAATCACCTTGATCTGAAATATCAAATTGAGCTGCTTGATTTTTTGAAATCATGGGTGCGTGATAACAATAAAACCCTTATCAGCGTGTTACACGATCTAAACCTGGCGCGCAGATTTGCGGATACCGCTATTGTCATGAAGGATGGCGAAATTACCGCCTGCGGTAAAATTGAAAATGCACTGAACGGCGAAATACTGCAGGCAGTTTACGGCCTTGATATTCACGCCCATATGTTAGAGTCGCTGGAACAGTGGCGTATTATTTCACCGTAACAAGCTCGTACTTGCTGCTGCCAAGGCCGAGCTTTTCAGCATGGGCTATCTGTACACGCCAATCAGTCGTTGGGTGAATGTTTGTCATGTGATCCGCATTGCCGGCTTCATCCTTGTGCGTGTGCTGCCTCTCCGAAAGAATGCTGGAGTACAGTGCGGGCGCCGCATTTACCGCGTCAATACAGGCCTTGTCCAGAGCAACAGGATCGAAACTTGCGAAAATACCTATGTCGGGTACAATTGCGGCATCGCTTTCATCATGGCAGTCGCAGTAAGGTGAAACCTGATTCACCACGCTGATATGAAAATGAGGCCGCCCGTCCAGCACTGCTTTTGCATACTCGACAAACTTGCAGCTTAGCAGAGAGTTGCCTGTATCCCAGTTGCCGTAAATCGCATCCTTGCTGCATGCGCCTATACAGCGTCCGCAGCCCGTGCATTTACCGTGATCAATGAAAGCCTTGCCGCCACTGAAACTGATTGCGCCATGAGCGCAAAAATTTGCGCATATTTTACAACCTATGCAATCGCTTTTATTTACCTGCGGCTTGCCTTCATTGTGCATGGCCATTTTGCCTGCACGGCTGCCGGAACCCATTCCTAGATTTTTAAGAGCGCCGCCAAAACCTGATCCTTCGTGTCCCTTAAAATGATTCAGCGAGACAACAATATCAGCATCCATAATAGCTCTGCCTATACGTGCAGTCTTGCAGTACTCTCCGCCCGCTACCGGCACTTCAATATCATCATTACCCCGAATACCATCCGCAATTATATTTTGGCAGCCTGTACTCATTGGAAAAAAACCATTTTCGTTAGCGGAGTCAAGATGATTAAGCCCCTGATTGCGGCGCCCCACATAAAGAGTATTGCAATCCGTCAGAAAGGGCATTCCGCCCAGCGCCTTTATTCGGTCGACCGTTGTTTTGGCAAAATTCGGCCTTAAAAAAGCCAGATTCCCCGGCTCGCCAAAATGAATTTTAATGGCAACATATTTTTGCTTAAAATCAATTTTGTCGATCCCTGCCTTGCATATCAGCCTGTCCAGTTTAACCAGCAGCCCTTCGCCAAGCTGAGTCCTCATATCCGTAAAATATACTTTTGGTGCACTCATTTTTTTTCTCCATTGGTTACATTTTATACAGAATGAGCTTATTAAACAATGGGATTTTTTAATAAATATTGATACAATCAAAACATGTCTATTAGGGAACAGCTTGATACAGCGGCAAGGGAGCGCATTTTAATTCTTGACGGCGCAATGGGCTCCATGATTCAGAAATACAATCTTACAGAGAATGATTTTCGGGGAGATGTTTTTGCCAGCCATCATGTGCCGCTGAAGGGCTGCAATGATGTGCTCTGTCTTACAAAGCCGGAAATAATAGGCGCCCTCCATGACGCATATCTGAAGGCCGGCGCGGATATTATCGAAACATGCAGTTTTAATTCAACTTCTGTTTCGCTTGGCGATTTTGGTTTGAGTGATTTTGCATACGAAATAAGCGCCGCCGCCGCAGCCATTGCCCGAAAGTGCGCCGACAGATTTTCCGCTTCCGGCAGGCGGCGTTTCGTTGCGGGGAGCATGGGCCCTACCGCAAAAAGCGCAAGCCTTTCCCCGGATTATAATAACCCTGCGAAGCGCAGCATTTACTGGGACGAACTGGAAGCCGCCTACTATGATAATGCCCGTGGGCTGCTCGACGGTGGTGCCGATATATTCATGGTAGAGACTATTTTTGATACGCTCAACGCCAAGGCTGCGCTTTTTGCAATCAGCCGCCTTTTGGAAGAAAGGGGCGCCGATGTCCCCGTTATGATATCCGCCACTGTTTCCGGCGAATCGGGGCGGCTTCTTTCCGGCCAAACACTGGAGGCGTTTTGCATATCGGTACTTCATGCAAAGCCCTGGGCAATAGGCCTTAACTGCTCTTTCGGCGCAGAGAAACTCCTGCCTCATGTGCGGCTGTTATCCGACATTGTTCCCTGCCTGACAAGCGCCCATCCGAATGCCGGCCTGCCAAATCAGCTTGGGGTCTACGACGAAACACCCCAAACAATGTCGGCTCACGTCGAGGCCTATCTTAAAGAGGGACTTGTAAACATTATCGGGGGATGCTGCGGTTCAACTCCGGAACATATCGCCGCAATAGCCGCTGTTGCCGCCGCTTACAAAGGCCGTCAGGCGCATAAGGAAAAGCTGAAACACAGCGGCAAAAGTACGCTTGCCGGACTTGAGCCGCTGGTCATTGAAAAGCAAATGTCGGCTAACACTGAAAAAATCGTCCTGATTGGGGAAAGAACCAGTGTTGCAGGAAGCCGCAAATTCCTGCGCCTGATAAGCGAAGGGAATTACGAGGGAGCCGCTGCCATTGCAAGGGATATGGTCGAAGAGGGTGCAGCAGTTATTGATATTAGCACAGACGACGCAATGCTTGACGCCGGAAATGCGATGGCTGCTTTTCTTGACTTCGCCCTTATGGATCCGAACATTTCCAAGGTTCCTTTTATGATAAACAGTTCAAGCTGGAATGTTCTGGAAACTGGACTTAAACGGCTGCAGGGAAAGGGCCTTGTTAATTCAATAAATCTGAAAGATGGGGAAAAAGAGTTCCTGCGAAGGGCGGGAATAATCCGGCGCTACGGGGCTGCGGCAGTTGTTATGCTGATTGACGAGCAGGGGCAGGCTGCAAGCTATGAGCGCAGAATTGAAATTGCACAGCGCTCTTATAAACTGCTGATCGACAGCGGCTTCCCTTCCTGTGATATTGTTTTTGATCCTAATGTCTTCACGGTTGCCACAGGCGTAAGCGAGCACAATTCTTATGCAACAGATTTTATCCGTGCCTGTTCATGGATTCGGGATAATTGTCCGGATGTGCAGATATCCGGAGGAATCTCAAACCTTTCTTTCAGTTTCCGGGGAAACAATGCCCTGCGTGAGGCCATGCACAGTGTTTTTCTTAAACACGCAGCCGCAGCAGGCCTTAGCATGGCTATTGTTAATCCGGCTGCAAGGGTTTCCTACGGCGATATAGAAGAAAATTTGCGTAACGCGATTGAAGATGTAATACTGAACAGGGATACAGAAGCAACTGAAAGGCTTTTGGCCGCCACGGAGCAATTTTCTGCCGGTGTTTCACCTAATGCAAAAGATGTGCCGCCGGAAAAAAGCGGCCGCCTGTTGGATGCTGAATCTCGTGTTGTCCAGGCCATGCATAAAGGCCATGATGATATAGAGGCTGATATTGTTGAATTGTTAAAAAAATACAAGCGTCCCCTTGATATTATCGAAGGCCCTCTTATGGAAGGCATGAAGGAGGTAAGCATACGTCTCGGCAAGGGCAGTATGTACCTGCCTCAAGTGATACGCAGTGCAAGGGTTATGAAAAAAGCCATAATCGTACTTGAGCCGCAAATTGAGGCGGAGAAACGCCTCGCCAAACAGGCGGCTTCACCGAAAATACTTCTGGCGACTGTTAAGGGGGATGTACACGATATAGGCAAAAACATTGTAGGCCTTGTTCTTGGCTGCAACGGTTATGCGATTATCGATTTGGGGGTGATGGTTCCCTGTGAACAGATTATTGAAACTGCCGAAAGAGAGGGAGTAAGCGCTGTAGGGCTTTCAGGGCTTATTTCCCCCTCGTTAGACGAAATGATAAACATTGCTGGGGAAATGGAAAGCAGGGGAATGACCATTCCCCTGCTGATAGGCGGCGCAGCGGCAAGCCTTGCGCATACTGCCCTGCGGATTGTCCCGGAATACTCAGGCCCCGTTGTCTATGTTCCCGATGCGGGAAAATCCGCAGAAACAGTCCGTGCCCTATTGTCCGAAACAGAACGCTCCCGCTTTCTGGAAGCGATTGAAGAGTCCTATCGAAAGGCGGCGGAGCATCATAAAATGATTCAGTCCAATATCAAAATAATCCCCCTGGCTGAAGCAAGGGCCAACAGGGCTCCCCCGGGGCCATCTGTTGATGAACCGAAAACAACGGGAATAATTGAGCTGAATAATTATCCCCTGGACAGGGTTATCCCTTACATCGACTGGACTTCTTTTCTGGAAAGCTGGGAAATGCAGGGGGCGGCTGCAGCGACAAAAGAAAATCTTCTGGAAGACGCAAAAATTTTTTTACAGCGAATAAGAACGGAAACACTTCTTACACTTAACGGCGTTGCCGGTATTTTCCCCGCCGCTGCACATAACGAGGATATTACCCTCTTTGATCCAGCCGATAGGAAAAGCGAAGTAGGGCGCTTTTTTTTCCCTCGTAGCTTGCAGAAAAAACCGGCGGGCGTTTTTAATCCCTGCCTTGCGGATTTTATCACAGAGCAGGACTGGCTTGGCCTGTTCGCTCTAAGCGCCGGTTTTGGCATGGAAGAAAACGCCCGCAAATTCCGTGCACGCGGCGATGAATACGCAGCGGCGCTTTTGGCAAGCCTTGCCAATTCGCTGACAGAGGCATTTGCCGAAGAAGTGCACCTGCGCATCCGCCGAGAATGGTGGGGCTATGCAGCCGCAGAAACACTTTCGGCGGAAAATGTGCTGAAGGGAGAATACACCGGTATTCGCCCCGCCTTCGGTTATCCGTCATGCCCTAATCACGAAGACAAGCGGATTGCCTTCAAGGCTCTCGAAGCGCAGAAACGCTGCGGCTTTGAATTAACAGAATCCGCCATGATGATTCCGGCAGCCTCAGTTTGCGGAATGTTCTTTGCCAACCCCGGGGCGTACTATTTTAGCGCGGGTTAGATAATATCTATCTCTTTCCACCTTCAAACCATTTTAAAAAATCCGCAGGAAGCATGATAAATGGTTCTTTGGGAAAATGTTTTATATTCCCGCTTATTAAAATTGATCCGCTTCCCCTGGCAGTATCATAGAATATCTGGTCGGATTCATCGGACAGTTTAGTATCGCCAGGGAAAGGGTTAAATGAGATACCAATCTTCCTGATAATATCTATTAGCCTGCGCACATTGCCAGAATGAATTTTGTTTGCGAATTTAGGACGCAGCATAACGGTTTCATATTCATTTAATATTATTGAATTGCAGTACAGTTCAGCCTTACGGCTAAAAATCATTTTCATTATTTGGGAAGGTTTGCCGCCAGGATTTATAAGAGCCGAAACAACAACATTGGTATCCAATACCAGACGCACTTATTTACCTTTTTTTCTGCGGGCTGCGGCGACTTCTGTGTTAATTTCGTCTATTGTCATAAAATTGAGGCCGCCCCTTACTGCCTGCACCTGAACTTCCTCAAGCAGCCTCATTGCCTCTGCACGGTTGATGGTGTCTATTAGGTCTTCAAAATCCTGCCCCGTGATATCAAAAACAAGCATAGAAGGTTTGCCATTGTTTGTTAATACAATTTTTCCGCTGCGCTTAAGGGTTTCCTGTGTTTTACGTGGATGCGCAGAAAATTCCCGAATACTTAAAAATTCCATAAACTACTCTTAATATTCATTATATTTTGTATCTGATAATTGTCAATCTATTGTCGGCGAATTATCAGCGTATCTGCCGGGGCTCGCCTTTCTCTGCCCAGGCATTTATTGCCAGCATCACATTTTCCTGGTCCGTGGCGCTGAGCTTACGGTATATATTTACCAGTTTCCGTTCGGCCATGCTTAAACCTTCCGGCTCCGTACCTGTAACCAGGTATTCCACCGATGTGTTCAGCAGTTTTGCAATCTCGATTCCTTCTTTTATGTTAGGGTAGGTCTTACGGGTCATCCATTTTCTGAATGTGCCAAAGGGTACGCCGATCTTACCGGCAACCCATTCCTGGGTCGTATTTTTTGCCTTGATCTCGCTTTTTAGCCTCATCCAGAAGTCCATAGCGATATTTTATTCTAAAAAATGGTCAAAATTGGCTTATTTTACTTGACAAATAGGGCAATATTGCGCATTATATTGTTATTCATAGGGCAAATAAAGAACATTTATTTATTACGATAGGCAATTTTGAGCTTATTGGGAAAAATTCAGGAGGTTTTTATGAAAAAAATGGTTTTAATGATAATTATTGGGTTTTGTGCAACTGCTAGTCAATTAATGGCTCAATCGGCACCTTTTAATGGTTACGACCAAGTTGTATGGGGTTCTTCTTTAGAAGATGTAAGAAATGCATACAATATTGGAAATAATATTGTTTTAAGTGAAAATTACAATAATGATCCAAATATTGCAAGCTTAATACTTGAAACTGCATCTGAAAGCATTAAAAGACGCCAGTTCCTTTTTAATAAATGGAATTCAAATTCATACAGACTTTATCGTGTATGGGTTACTTACTCTGATTCAAAAGATGACACACACAATACATTAAAAACTCGTTTGCAACAGATATATAGCACACCTACAGACAATAAAATGAATGTTGGTGAAGCAAAAGAATATTTTGGTCAAGTTACAGTTGTCTATAGACAAGAGACCATTTCTTATGGAAATTATTCTCCGGAAATTGAAGTTGAATTAATACGTAGGGTAACTGGAAATCCACCCAGATATGGAGATATGTTTGATTCAATTAGAGCATCTGAGTATCAAAAACATAATTATATTCAGGTATGTTATACTTGGAAAAAATTACGTGATGAATATCAAGCTTCACAAGTAGGGCTTTGATTGTAAGGAGATACTTATGGATATTGAGGATGCTTCTCTTGAGGTAATGTCCCGTGAAGAATTATTGAGTGTAGCAAAACACCTTCGGGATAGAATTCGTGATGGAATAGATAAAAGAATTTGAGAATTATTTAAGATATAAAATATGTTTAAAAAATGCGTTCGTCATATAAAACAAACATACGATTAACGCTATACCGCCAATCGACGGGGCGGGGTTTTTTCAAGCGCCCTCTGCGCATTTTTTCTAATTAATGGTTAGTGTTGTTAGTGTGGTTCGTGGTTAGATTCTTGTAAAGCTTTATTTGTTTCAGTCTACTAGTTGCTAAGCCAATTAATTCCAAATTCAGCCTCCGACCAATTTACTTTTCACTAGTAAATCGGTCGGGCGTCTTTGTCAACCGCTCGCCAGCAGCCGGTTCAGTCTTTTTACAAAACCTGCCGGGTCTTTCAGCTTTACGCCCTCCACGAGCAGCGCCTGATCGAGCAGCACTCCGGCGATATCTGCGATGCGCTCTTCGTCATCAATGCTTTTCAGATTTATCAGAATTGGGTGATCGCCGTTTACTTCCAGAATGGGCTTTATTTCTGGCATTTCGGCCTGTCCCATGGCTTTGAGCATTTGCGCCATTTGTATCGACGGATCCTTTTCGTCAGCAACAATGCACGACGGCGAATCGTGGAGGCGGCGGGAAAGTTTTACGTCTTTTACACGGTGGCCCAGGGCTTTTTTTATCTTTTCTATGACAGGTTTCGCTTCTTTTTCAGCAGCCTTGTCTTTTTTTTCACCTAACTCTTCGTCCGCTCCGGCGCGGTTGACTGCCTTCAGCTCCCAGCTCTGGCTTTCGCTCTTGCCGTCGGCACCGGGGGTTTCTTTCCTGTAACTGTGCAGGGAAGGAATTACAATCTCGTCGATGTCATCGTCCATGATAAGGACTTCTATCTCTTTGGCGCGATAGGCTTCCAAAAGCGGTGATGCTCTAAGGGTTTTCTCATCGCCGCCTGATGCGCCGCCGCCTGTAATGTAATAAATATTTTTCTGATCGCTTTTCATGCGGGAAACATAATCGGAAAAACTTGTCCAGCCTTCCACAGCGGTGCTCTTAAAACGCACGAGGTCCTGAATGGCCTCACGGTTGGCATAATCCTGGTATAATCCTTCCTTCAACGGCCGGTTAAACTGGCCGATAAAGTTTTCCCATTTTTCCTTTGCCTCGTCTCCGCCGGAAACTGCGTTATCTGCCATTTGCTTGAATTCCGAAAGCAGCTTTTTTACTGAAGCGTTTTTGATGTTCAAAAGAATTTTATTCTGCTGCAAAATTTCACGGCTTACATTCAGGGGAAGATCCTCGGAATCTATAACACCCCGCACAAAGCGCAGATAGGTCGGCATCAGTTCTTTGTCGTCATCGGTTATAAATACCCGTTTTACATAGAGTTTTACACCCGGCTTGTAATCAACATTGTACAGATCGAACGGAGCCTTTTGGGGGATATAGAACAGGGTGGTATATTCCAGGGTTCCCTCCGCCTTGGTATGAATGTAGTGTAACGGAGCCTCATTGTCATGGCTGTGCTGTTTGTAAAATTCTGTGTAGTCATCTTCCTTGATTTCAGTTTTTGCCTGCCTCCACAGCGCTGTTCCGGAGTTTATCCTGTCTGTTTTTGTTTTGCTGCCTTTTTCCTTCCCTTTGTCGTCCCACTCCTTTTCATCGTATGTAAGATAAATCGGGAATGCAACGTGATTTGAGTAACGCTTGATAATGTCCTCTATTGACCAGCGGTTGGCGTATTCTGTTCCTTCTTCCGAAAGATGAAGGATCACTGTCGTTCCCTGATTGCTGCGCTCTGCGCTCTCGATCTCAAAACCGTCTTTGCCGTCGCTAGACCACTTCCAGGCAGTATCCTCGCCGGCCTTGCGGCTTATCACTTCAATTTTTTCCGCCGCCATAAAAGCCGAATAAAAGCCCACGCCGAACTGGCCGATCAGATTGGAATCTTTTTTAGCATCTTCGGCGAGCTTCTCCAAAAAGACACGGGTGCCGGAACGTGCAATGGTGCCAAGAGAGTCGATTAAGTCGCCTTCGTTCATGCCGATTCCGTTGTCCGATACCGTGAGGGTTTTGGCTTCTTTATCGAAAGATATATCTATTCTTGGATCAAAATCGATCGATTTGTATGCATCGTCCGCCACAGTCAGATATTTGAGCTTGTCCAAAGCGTCGGAGGCGTTTGATACGAGCTCCCGCAGAAAAATTTCCCGGTTGGAGTAAAGCGAGTGAATGATAAGGTGAAGCAACCGGCTTACTTCGGTTTGAAACTGGTGTTGTGCCATGATGGGCTCCTATTAGAAAATAATTTTTTTTGGTGTATTATAATATTACATAATCAGGATAAAAATGTCAAATATTGTTTTATTGGGGCTGGTCAGCCTCTTTACTGATATAAGCACGGAAATGGTTTACCCCATTATGCCGTTGTATCTGTCGGCAGTAATGGGCGCTGGGCCGGCCATTATCGGGATAATAGAAGGAATTGCCGAAAGCATAGCAAGCATTATCAAACTTTTTTCGGGAATTATCGTCGACCGTTACGGGCATAAAAAACGCTTTGCCATATTTGGTTATGCGTCATCAACTGTCAATAAAATTATTATTTTGTTTTCAACCGCGTGGACTGGTGTTTTAATCGCCCGTATAATCGACCGTTTCGGCAAGGGGATCCGCACAGCGCCAAGAGACGCAATGATCGCAGAGTCTGCCGATAAATCGCGGCTCGGCAGGGCTTATGGCTTGCATAAGGGGCTTGATTTACTTGGCACCGCCATCGGTATTTTACTGGCATGGGTTATCCTCTCCCTCGGCGGGAATGAGTACAAAAAAATATTTATATTTTCGTTGATCCCTGCCCTGATTGGGCTTACATTTCTTTTTTTTGTAAAAGATAAAAAACTAATAAGTGCCGGTAACAGAATCGCCTTTAACTGGAAAAACCTTGACAAGCGGCTTAAACTGTTTTTAATTTTTATATTCTTGTTCACTCTGGGTAATTCATCAAATGCTTTTATTCTGCTGCGCGCCTACAACGCCAGTTTTTCGCCAAGAGGCGCAATAATGCTTTATTTTGTTTTTAATATGACAGGTTCCCTCTTGTCATATCCGGCAGGATCACTATCTGATAAAATCGGCAGAAAAAACCTGCTCTGCACGGGTTATTTGCTGTATGGGATCGTGTATATTGGCATTGCTCTGGCATCGAATAGCATCACATTCATTGCGTTATTTGTCATTTACGGGTTTTATACAGCCATGACCGCCGGTGTTGAACGTGCGCTGATAGTGGATATGGTTCCGCCGGAACACAAGGCCGGGGCATTGGGGCTACATGCGGCGATTGCGGGAATAGGCCTGCTGCCGGCTTCTGTTATTGCGGGGTTGTTATGGCAATGGCAGGGACATTCTGCCCCGTTTTTGTTCGGCGGTACATTGGCGTTCATTACCAGTATTGGCGTTTATGTTATATTGAATAAATACGATGTTTTACGATAACTTGTAAAATATGGGGAATATACTGCGGCGCGGTCTTGATGCGTACAAGCAGACCATCAAAATACCGCTGCATGAAGATCAAAAAAAAGATTCGCGGGCTGTCGGACAGAGTATACATCATTCTGACGGACAGGAACAGCCGGATTCCAAGTACCGGCGTGTGGCGAAATTTCTTATTTTGATAGGCGGCGAGCAGGCGGCGGGTATTCTTGCAGAGCTCGATCCCGATCAGATTGAAAAAATATCCAAAGAAATCGCACTAATCAAAGTAATAAAGCCAGATGAAGGGCAGGAGATTCTTGAAGAATTTCAAAACCTGTTTTCGATGACCTGCCGATATTCAGGCCTTTCCCGCGGCGGCATCGAGGCTGCCCGCCGCATACTCTATGCGGCGATGGGGCCGGAAAAAGGCGAAGCCCTGCTGAATAAAGCCGTTCCCGTATCAAGAGAAAACCTCTTCAGTTTTTTGGAGGAGTTTACTTCTGAACAACTGGCCATGCTTATTAAAGAGGAAGCTCCTCAAATGGCGGCGTTGATACTTTCCCGTCTGCCGCCGAAACTTTCGGCCGGAACAATCAGCAAACTGGCGCCGGAAAGCAAGCCGGAAATATTAAAGCGCATTGCCCATCAGGGGGAGGTTTCTCCGGAAGTTCTTGAACAGGTCTCGGCAGCATTAAAAGAAAAAGTGAGGCATATTTCCGGCGGTGCAAAGGATTTTAAAATTGACGGAATGCAGACACTTACGGCAATTTTGAAACAGGGCGATTATGCTTTCGGCGACTGGATTGTAAACGAGCTTGAAGAAAGCCACCCTGCGATAGGGAAGGATCTGAAAAACAGCCTGTATACTCTTGATGATGTAATTTACACCGTAGACCGGCCGGTGCAGGAAAAACTGAAAACCATGTCCGATCGGGAAATTGCCATTCTTCTGAAAGGCAGGGGAAATGATTTCAGCGATAAACTGCTGTCCTGCGTATCAGCTAACCGCAGGCAGTTGATAAGGGAAGAGGGTGAAATCCTGGGAGCTGTACCAAAACGGGACTGTGATGCCGCGGCCAGCGAATTCCTTGCGTGGTTCAGGCTCGCCCGCGAAAAGGGAGATATAATGTTATACACCGATAAGGATCTTATATGAGCGATAATATTGCACATAACGGAAATCCCGTCCCGCAAATCAGCCTGAAAGCCGGGCAGGTTCTTGATTCGGGTTTTATCATTCTTGATGTTGTCGATCTGCCGGAATTGAAAGCCGCCGGCATCTGGGCAAGACACGAAAAAAGCGGAGCAGAGGTTTTCCATGTGTTAAATGATGACAGCGAAAATCTTTTTTCATTTGCCTTTGCTACATCTTCGCAGGATAATACAGGCGCAGCCCACATTCTGGAACACTCAGTATTATGCGGCTCGGAAAATTATCCGCTAAAGGACGCTTTCCTGGCCCTTGCACAGGGAAGCCTGCAAACCTTCCTTAACGCATGGACATTTCCCGATAAAACCGTCTATCCCGCCAGCTCTGTCAACGAACACGACTACTTTAACCTGATGTCAGTGTACGGCGATGCGGTTTTCCGGCCGCTTCTGTCGGAGTGGACATTCATGCAGGAGGGACACAGGTACGAGTTTGCAAAAGACGGCAAGCTGTCTGTTACTGGCGTTGTCTACAACGAAATGAAGGGCGCCTATTCATCGCTGGAAACCTACGCCGGCCTCTGGTCGGTAAAGGCAATCATGCCCGGCACGCCCTATGATTTTGAATCAGGCGGAGATCCGCAACACATTACCGAATTAAGCTGGGAAGGCTTAAAGGATTATCACCGCCGGTTTTATTCTCCGGCTAATTGCAGGGTTTTTCTTGCGGGAAATATTCCCACCGAAAAACAGCTTGCATTTCTTAACGAACATTTTTTTTCCCGCATCGAAAGCGGAAAAACTTCCGCGCCCATTGCAAAAACAGAAAGGTGGACGGCGCCTAAAAATTTCCGTGTTCCGTGCCCGGCCGGCAATGAACAAAAAGCAACTGTATTCATTTCCTGGCTTTGCAGCGATGTAACCGACACCAGCGAATGTATCGCACTGGCGGCCATGACAGAAATTCTTATGGGTCACGATGGCTCCCCCCTTACCAGAGCGCTCATTGAATCCGGCCTGGGTGAAGATATTACTCCGGTATCAGGTCTCGAAGGCGAAATACGGGAAACCCTTTTTGTAGCCGGCTTGCGCGGCGTAAAAACTGATGCGCATAACGTGGAAAAACTTATCCTGAGTGAATTGCGGCGTCTTGTGGAAGAAGGTATTCCCGGAGAAGAAATAGAAGCGGCCCTGCTTTCGATGGAATTTTCGCAGAGGGAAATTCGCCGCTCCGGCGGTCCGTTTTCCCTGGTGTGGATGCGCCGCTCCCTGCGCGGCTGGCTTCACGGAAACAAGCCGTGGGAGAGTCTGCTGTTTGCGCCATCGATGGAAAATGTAAAGAAAAATCTTGCGGCTAACAGCCGGTATTTTGAATCACTAATACAAAAATATCTGCTCGATAACTGCCACCGGGCGCTGGTGGTTCTGGAGCCAAAGGAAGACTTTCTGCCGGAGCAGCAGGAAAAATTTAATCAAAAACTTGCTAAAACCGCGCAGGACTTAAATAAGAGCGAGCGGCGTAACATCACGGAAAAATCGGCCGCACTTGAAAAATTTCAGAGTACCGCCGACAGCCCCGAAGCTGTTGCCGCAATTCCGCATCTTTCACGCAGCGATCTTTCCGCAGAGCCTGATTATATTCCACGCCGTATCGAAAAAATTCAGGGGCTCCCGGTGCTTTGCCGCGAGCTTTACACAAATGGAATAACATACGCCGACCTTGCCTTTCCGCTCGATGTATTGCAGCCGCTGGATTATCCCTGGCTTCCGTTTTTCTCCCGCGCCATTGTATCGGTTGGGCTTCCGGGTATGGATTACGGCGAGGTCTCCAGTCTGCTTGCACGTACCGTGGGCGGCTTTAACGCAGTTCTGCACACAGGCTCCGCTGTACCGGGCTCGGAAGAATTTGTTAAGACCCCTGCCGGCCTTTTCGATTTATCAGGCCGGGACTGGATCATCTACCGGCTTAAATGCCTGGACGAGAAGACGGCTCCTTCGCTTGATTTGGCGCTGCGCCTGATAAGCGAAGCTGATTTTTCCGATCAGAGGCGCATCAGGGACCTGGTGCTGGAGATGAAAAATGAGATGGCTTCCAGCCTTGCCCCGCTTGGACACAGTTATGCGTCAACAAGATCCGGCCGCTTTGTTTCCCGCTCAAGACATGTAGATGAAATCTGGAGCGGTTTGTCCCAGATTGAGTTTGTCCACCAGCTTGCGGAAACTGATATCGATACAATTATCGAAAAGCTAAAGTCTTTTCAGCAGACAATTACTGAAGCCGGGGTCATCGCCAATTTAACGGGCGGCTCGCTTAATTCCGGCGGAAAGGAGCTTGCGATAAGGTTCAGCCGGTTTGGGCCGCCCAAACCCCGCAGCCGTTTTCACGTAACGCCGCCGGCTGCCGCCGCCGAGGTTTTCGCTTCACCCTCCCTGCAGATAGGCTTTGCAGCGATGGCTATAAGGGCGGCTCCCTTTGATTCGCCCGGCCAGGCTGCACAAACGATTTTGGCGCACTTTCTCTCTACCGGAGCGCTGTGGGAAGATATCCGCATGAAGGGCGGCGCCTACGGTGCTTTTGCAAACAGCGACAGCCTGGAAGGCTCTTTTTCCCTGGCTACATACCGCGATCCAAACCCTGTAAGGTCTCTGGAAACAATAAAGGGAATACTTTCCAAAAGCGATAAATTTAATTTAACAGAAAAAGAACTGGTAAAGACCATCATCGGCTGTTATGCAAAAGAGACCAGACCCCGTACCAGCGCGGAAAAAGGACTAACAGATTTTTTACGTTTTTTTTGCGGCATTACAGACGGCTATCTGAAAAGAAAACTGGAACTGCTGATAGCGGCCGAAAGCTCCGATCTTGCCTCCGCTTTCGGGGAACTTGCCTCCCAGAAAGCGGCAAGCCCTGTAATTATCGGCGGAGTGAAGATCGCGGAGCAGGCCGCCGCCGCACTGGGAACAGAAGTAAAAATGCTGCCGGTTTAGGGGGCGCTGCAATGTTTATTGAATATTTTTCTGTTTTTATTCTTCGCTATAATGCCGGAACATGATACTTTGTTGAACTTTTTGTACAAGAAGCGCTAACAAGCGTCCTAATGTTTGATTGTTTAATTCCGCAAAATTTACATGTATATTGGGATTTTTCATTTCCTTCATATAACTCATGTTTTTTTGTTGGGCTTTTTACACAAGAAGCACTTGTTAAAGTTCTAACATCAGTGTATTTATTTCCACAATGTTTACAGTAGTAATTCGCCATAAATATAATCTCCTTTATGCATTGTATAGACTATCTAAATCCCCATTCACCAATACTAGCTTTTTTCATTTTACACCACTATTAGAAATATTGTCAAGCATATTTTATTTTACTAAGATGATCATCTTAACATGATTACCATAAAACTGAGGAAAACAAACATCATAAAAAATAAAAATTATTTTCCCACTCTGGCATTCCATGACAGACCAGTCTGTTATTAATATACTATAATCCAAAAACTCCGCATGCGCGGATAAATAACAGAAGGAGCATTTTATGTCAACTGTAAAAGCGTCAATGTATTTTGATGACTATAATTTAGAGCTATTGGAAAACGAAGGGCATTATACACTTAAAATTGATTCATACTATGGCAAAGCAAAAAAGGTGGTTATTCCTGCTTCTATTGGAGACATACCGGTAACTGTTATAGGAAATTGTGCATTTTTGTTAAGAGAAAGCTTGGAAAATGTAATCCTGTCAGTAAATATTGAAATTATTGAAGACAGCGCATTCAAGGCTTGTTCCAATCTAAAAGAAATATATTTACCGGAAGGCCTTACTTCCATTGAAGACAGTGCATTCAAGGACTGCACTAATCTAAGAGAAATAAATCTACCGGAAAGTCTTACTTCTATTAAAGATTATGCATTTAACAATTGCGAGCGCCTTGCAAATGTTAAATTTCCCGAGAACCTTGTTTCTATAGGCGATGAAGCATTCAGAAACTGTAAAAAAATTACGAATATAACAATTCCAAAAGGGCTTATCAGCATTGGATGCGATACATTCTTCGGCTGCATAAACCTGAAAGAATTTATAGTAGACAGAGAAAATCCAGCCTTTACATCCTGCGACGGCGTTATATTCGACAAAAATATGACCACTCTTATAATGTGCCCAAATGGCAAAGAGGGTGAATATATAATTCCTGAATCAATTGTGAATGTAGAATTTACTGCTTTTCGTTACTGCAATAAACTTACTAAATTAATTTTCCCTAAGGAATTTATGACTCTTCCTCATAATAGTTTATACTTTTGTGAACAACTTGAAGATATATCTGTAAACGAAAGCAACCCATTATTCAGCAGTGTTAATGGTGTCTTGTTTGATAAAGAAGGCAGTAGACTTTTCCAATATCCTCAAAACAAGGGTAATACTAATTATCACGTTCCAAATAAAGTTAAGGAAATTGAGAAATGTGCGTTTTATAATTGCAGATGGTTAACAAAAATAATACTTCCCGAAAGCCTGATTATTATTCGCGATAAAGTATTTCGTTCCTGTGAGCAGCTTTCTGAAATAACATTACCGGAAAGCCTTCTGCACATTGGAGATGAAGCCTTTATAGACTGCCCTAACCTTAAAACCATTACGCTTTCAAGAAAAACAAAAATTGGGTATGGAACCTTCAATGGTTTTTCCGGACAAATAATCTATAGGGACTAAAGCAGAAAAATGAGAAAAAGCAAAATGATTTTAAGTGATGCCCAATCGGTTAACTTTCGGGAAATACGCATGGGAAATATTGCTCCCGGAATATTGTATCGCAGTAGTCATCCAATAAAGGATCTTATGCAAGAAAAAACAATTTCCATACTGGCAAACAATGCCCGGATTGCGGCAGTACTCAATCTATGTGATAACAGTACCGGTATTTCTTCCAAGGCATTTTTTGCTCCTTGGTACAATTCTCTTCTTAATAAAAACAAAGTTATTGCTCTTGATATGGATTTTAGCGTAACAAACGATCGTTTTAAAAGAAAACTAAAAGAAGGGCTTAAATTTATTATTGATACCGAAGGCCCTTGGCTAGTTCATTGCCACGCCGGAGTGGACAGAACAGGCTTTGTTTGCATGGTGCTGGAGGCATTTATGGGAGCAAAGCTTGACGATGTAATAGACGACTACCTGCTCTCTTTCAACAGCATTTTTAAATCAAGCATTTACGAGGCGCAAAAGGCTGATTTACAGGTGGCAATGAAGCTTCTTTCCGTTATGAGCGATTCGATTACAATAACAGAACAAAATCTACAGCAAATTGCAGAAATTTACCTGCTAAAAAAGATAGGGTTATCGCCTTCGGAGATTGAATTATTAAAAGAAAAGCTTGCAGATACATAGAAAAAATATTAAAAAAACATATTGATCTATCACTCTATGACAGACCAATATGTTATATTTATGATATGAAAGCAGAAAAAAAACCATCAAGGCTAAGCGTACCCAAGGCTGGGCTGCCCAGGATTTACCGGATTGACGAGGAAATTGCCTCGGGAAAGTATCCAAATACAAAAGACCTTGCTAAAATCCTGTTTAATGATTGGGGAAAGGTAAGTATTTCTACCATAATCCGGGACATTGATTTCCTTAGAGATCGCTTTCATGCTCCCATTGAATATGATGCCTACCACCGGGGTTATTACTACACGGAAAAAACATTCCGGCTTCCCGCAGGATTTACCGGGGAAGAAAATATGCTTGCACTGGGCATGGCAAAAAATATTCTGTCTCTTTACCGTGAAACGCCGCTGTACGAGGCTTCGGCTAATCTTCTTGATAGCATCGTTGCACCCCTTGCTTCTGATGGCAACCGCGACTGGCTGGATAAGCGAATTATTGTTCCAAAGATTGCTTCCGCCAAAGTAGAACCGGACATATGGAAAACTATCGTTGAAAGCTTAAAAGAAAATCGTATTATCACTTTTGAATATATTGGAACATGGGATAATGATTATCAACAAAGAAAAGTTTACCCTTATCAGCTTTTATTTGATTCCGGCGTTTGGTATCTTTACGGTTTTTCCGAAGAACGAAAAGCTATTCGCCTTTTTTCACTTTCCAGAATGAAAAACGCCGTATTAACCAGAAGTAAATTTGAACTTCCAAAGAATTTCGATTATACAGAAACTACGGGAGACAGTTTCTTCGGCGTTTTTTCCGGTCAGGAAAAATTATCATTTATAATTGATTGTTTTGCAGATGCTGTTATATATGCATCTGAACGGCAATGGGCAGCAGATCAAAAAATTGAAAAAAATAACGAAGGTGTTACTCTGAAATTTACCAGTACCCAGTATCAAAAAGTGTTGCAATGGGTGCTGTCATGCGGCTGCAATGCTTTTCCGAAAAAACCCAAAAAATTAGTAGAGGACTGGAAACGGCATGCACAAGAAATGCGGAAAATGCAGCAAAAATAATCTGTATTATTTATTAGGGGTATGAGTATGAATTTTTCAGCTATTAAAAATAAGTTATTCCATGAAGATACGGAATCCAAAAATAACATTCCTTTTAAGGACATGTGCATTCTGGATCATATCGAGAAAATTGTTGAAATTTCTAAAAAATACGGTATTGCCAGATGCCTTGGTAAAGGGAAAGGCCACCTTGACTATGTCAGCATTAAGCTTGAAATCAGCCCTCTGCAAGCGCTGCTATTTTCCTTATTTATGGAGAAATGCAATGATAGTAATATCCTTATCAGTGAAATTGCAGAATCCCTTAAATGCAGCCAGATCAGGATTATTAAATACATGAATGACTGCGAAGAACTGGAAAAGAAAAAGCTGATCCGATGCAGTAGAGGCTATTCCGGTGTTTCGTACAGGATCCCACGTGATGTATGGAATTCACTCCGTAAAAACAACGGGTATATTTTGGAAAAACATGAAGACCTGTCATTATTTAAGCTCTTTGATGTTCTTCAAACGATTTTCGAAGAAAGGAACAATAATGAGTTGACCTATAATAATATGACAATGGAAATACAGGACCTCATCAATCAGAATATGCATCTGGAATTCTGTAAAAAAGTAATGAGTTATCAGCTTAGTACAGATGATTTTATTCTGTTTATTTGTTTTTGTCATTTATTTGGCAATCACGATTATGACAATATAGGTACGCATGATATTGATTTTTTGTACGAAAATAACCTTTCCTTTTCTGAAATCAAGCAAAGCTTATCTGATGGAACTCATTGTCTTATGGTGGAAAAATATATTGAATATGCCAATAATAATGGTTTAGTAAATTCTGGTTCCTGGAAATTATCGGAAATAAGAAAAAAAGAACTTATGAGCGACCTCAAGGGAAAGAAGAATTATAAGAAAAGTATTATTTTATCTGATACAATCAAAGCCAGGAAGATGTATTACAATCCAAGAGAAACAGCAGAAATTCAAAAACTAACATTTCTGTTAGCAGAAGAAAATTACTGCAAAATCCAGAACAGGCTTGACAATAAAGGTATGAGAAAGGGTTTTGCATGCCTGTTCTCAGGGTCGCCAGGAACGGGGAAAACCGAGACTGCCTATCAAATTGCCCGTGAAACAAAACGAGACATTATGATGGTTGATATTTCTAAAACAAAAATCTGTTTCCTCGGTGAAAGTGAAAAGATGATAAAGGAAATATTCGATACATACAAAACTGCGGTGGAAAAATCTGAAATTGCTCCAATTTTATTGTTCAACGAAGCCGATGCTGTCATTGGTAAACGTAGTGAAATTAATAACTTCAATTCTTCAATTATCGAGACTAATAATAGAATTCAGAATATCATTTTACAGGAAATGGAAAACCTTACTGGTATACTTATTGCAACAACCAATTTAACCCAAAACATGGATAAGGCATTTGAACGCCGCTTCCTGTACAAGATCAGTTTTGATAAGCCAAGCCAGGAAAGCCGTATGGGAATTTGGAATTCTTTAATGCCCGGCCTTGCACAAGAAACAGTAAAAGATCTGTCTTCGCGTTTTGAGCTTTCCGGCGGCCAGATTGAAAACATAGCGCGTAAAACCGAAGTTGATGATATATTAAATGACATGGGGTTTTCGATGGATACGCTCATGCAGTACTGTAAAGCCGAGACCCAAAATGATTTTAATATAAATAAAAGGATAGGTTTTTAAAATGAATGATTTTATTGCTATAGATTTTGAAACCGCAGTATATGCCCGCAGCAGCGCTATATCTATTGGACTGGTAAAGTTCCGCAATTATCAGCCTGTTGATACATTTTATTCGCTCATCCGGCCCCCCAAACTGTATATACGTCCTGATTTTACCGACATACATGGCCTGACGGTTGATGACGTTATTGATGCTCCGGATTTTAAACAAATCTGGAAAAAAGATATTCTTGATTTTCTGGAAGGCGTACATACCGGTATGCCGCTGGCTGCACATAACGCGTCATTTGACATGGGTGTGCTTAAGGCTGTTCTTGAATGGTATAAACTGCCCATCCCTGAAATATCATACTTTTGCACCTGCAGCCTTGCCCGCAATACATGGCCTAGGCTTAAATCGCATTCTCTTACCATGTTAGCAAAAGAATTCAGAATTGTTTATAATGCACATAATGCCCTCGATGATGCCATGACTTGCGGGAACCTTGTTCAAATGTCTGCAAAAAAGTTTGGAAAATGTAGTATTAAGCAGCTGCTTAGAGCTGCTGGGATTAGGATGAATGTATTGTGTTAGGAGTTTAAATGGAAAAGTAAAGGGGAAACAAAAAACGATTTTCCTTTAAATGAGCCCCTTCATTTTTTTCTTGTGTTTTATTCATTCGTTTTCTCCACATAGCAGCACGCTTACTTTGTCAATGATTTCATCAATTATTTTTGAAGTTCCTTTTAAAATAAATTCAACTGTTCTTGTCCGCCAGTCCATACTTTTGATTTGATCAGATAGTACCACTCCGCTTATTTTATTGTTTTCTATTATTACTTCAAAGGGGTAATTTTTAATTTTGCTTGTAATGGGGCAAAAAAGCCCTAATCCTGTTTTTTCATTATATTCTTTGGGAGAGACTACTATTGCCGGTATTTTGCCGCTTTGTTCATGACCAGGTTGAGGATTAAAGTTGAGCCAAACAATGTCTCCCCGCTTTGGAACATATTGCTTTTTTACCATACCTCAGTCCCCACAGGAGCACCTGTATCAATTTCTTCATGAAGATTCTGCTTATTGATTTTACTGAGCATTTCGGAAAGAGAATTATTTTTGATGGGTTTGATAATTATTTCTTGTTTTCTTTCATTGATATCAACAAAAGAACCATCTTTTAAAGATAAACCACGGATAATATGATTTGGTATTCTGATCCCAAGGCTATTTCCCCATTTTTTTACCACAGCTTCCATGACAATACTTCTTATTTTACAAGTATATACGATGTTTATACAGATGTTAATATAAATTTTTTATCATATCGTAAAGATATATTATTGCGGGCTTTATTCGTGGCGAGGGTTTAATCAAGAGGGGAACTTTCGCCTTTCTACGACATGCTCGATTGAGAAAACCCGCTCTTTGGGGCGTGAATTAAACTGCTCATTGTCTCGCTTTATTTGTATTTGGAATTCATTAATACCCAGCCTTGCAAAAGAAGCTGTAAAAGATTTATCTTCAAGCATTGAGCTTTCCGTCGGCCAGATTGAAAACATAGCGCTTAAAGTCGAAGTTGACGACATAATAAATGACAGCGGGTTTTCGATGGATACACTTACGTAGTAGTGTAAAACTGAAACTCAAAATGATTTTAATACAAAAAAAGGATAGGTTTTAAAAATGAATGATTTTATTGCAATCAATTTTAAAACTGCAATGTATGCCCGCAGCGGCGATATATCAATTGGACTGGTGAAGTTCCGCAATTATCAGCTTATTGAAACATTTTATTCATTCATCCGGCTTCTCAAACTGTATATTCGCCCTGATTTTAGCGATATTCATGGCTTGACAGTCATATAATAACATTATATCATTTGAGTCTAAATTAGTGTATAACGTTTTTTTCTTAAGCATTATGGAAGGTTGTTTAAATCTAAATAAATAGGAGTAATAAATGAAAAATGTTTTTGTAACTCCCTGGGTTGGTAAGTTATATGGCAAAAAAGATAGTTATTTTAATAAGAAAATAATGATTTTAGGGGATAGTCAGTATTGTGATGGCTGTGGAGATGATTGTTCGGCTTCTGTAGAAAATATATGTAATTCCAGAACAGAAAAAATTGAGAGATATTTGAATCATAAGAAGTGTAATGGTAATTTTGAATCTTGGTTTCCTACATATACAAAATTTACTAATCTTTTTATTGGGAAAAAATGTGATAGTGAAACCATAAACATATTTTGGAATTCAATTTTATTTTATAATTATGTACAAAAGGCGTTAAAAATTCCTAGGGAAGCCCCATCACCTGAAATGTTCAAAGATAAATATAATGAAGAAGCATTTTTCGAGATAATAAAAAAATATAAACCTGACGCGATATTTGTGTGGGGGAAAAGATTATGGCAGAATAAAACAAACAGAGACTTTTCCTCAAGTAGAACTATCTTGAATAGGGAAAGTGGTTTCTATTTGTCCATACCAATATTTTTTACTGATCATCCATCTTATCCATATATTGATTATAAATGTACAAAAAAATATTTGCAAAAAGTAAAAATAAAAATTGGCCTTAAAACGAATATAAATGTAATATGATGAGGTTGTAGAAAAATATATCAATATATGTAAAATAATAATAAAAGGGCGATAAAAAGACCCAGTTATGATAAATAATTGTTTATACACAAATTATAAATAATGATTACTTAACAAAGCTAATTTAATTTTGCTGGCAGAGAGATCAGGCATATAATAAAATTATAAAACATTAAGTGGAGTAAGACGGTATGAATAAATATCCGAAAACAGAAAAATATGACCAAAAATGGATTGAAGAAAATTGGATGGGGCCAAACCCATTGCAATTATTGGAAGAATTAAGCAATAACATGAAATTACTGTCCAATATGAAAGTTTTGGACATGGGCTGTGGGAGGGGCTTAACCTCTGTTTTTTTGGCAAAAGAATTTGGCGTTACTGTTTTTGCTAACGACCTGTGGATTGACCCAACCGAAAACCTAAAAAGGTTTGAAGAAGCGGGAGTTTCTGATAAAGTATTTCCCATTCGTGCGGAAGCTCATGCCCTGCCTTATGCACAAGGTTTTTTTGATGCCGTGATTTCTATTGACAGTTACCATTATTACGGAGCTGATGAAGCCTATTTTCCATGTACTTTTTCCAAACTGGTAAAACCGGGCGGACAACTTGGCATTGTCATTCCAGGCATCGCAAAGGAATTTCCCGATGGCTATCCGCCCACGCATAAATCATTTTGGTTAAAGCCGGAGACGGGAGATGCAGGAGAAATGTTTTCTTTTCACAGTTCTGCATGGTGGCGTCATCTTTGGGAAAAAACGGAAATTGCTGATATAACTTCCTGCTACGATATACCCGATCCGAAAGGTATATGGTATCCCTGGGCGTATTGGGCAGATCAGAATTTCAAGATTAAATTCGGCCTGGAATCTGATGATGTTAAATTTCTGGATGCGGATACAGAAAATCAAATAGCATTAATTGCAATGACAGCGGTAAAACGCGGGAAGTAATAGATAGCGTTATCAAATAAACATGGAAATTACTGACGCAGAAAAACTATTATTGGGAACACAATATGAGCCTTTTATCGGTACTTTTCAAAGAGTAACCCTTAAAGATTTTCAATATAGCAATCTTTATAAAATCGGTAATGCCAATTTAGGATATTTTGCATTAAAAGTAAGAAAAAATAATGAAAAGAATGTAATGGACTCAATAAATATTTTAGATAGGATTATTGATGCAGATAATTTTATCAATAGAAATACCGGAATTATTGAGAAATATGGGTTTGTTATAATAATTTCTGAATGGCTAAATGGTAAACAGCCCATAGAAAACAGAGATACATTACCAAAATTCTTTTCAAAATTGGCAATGCTTAATAAAAACAACATAGCGAAAGGGCCTTTTACTTCAATGTATCTTGATGGCAATTATTTCAACAGCACCAGTGAATTAGTGGATTTTGAAATAAACACTCACATGAAGTATTTTTCTAATAGCCTGGATAAAAAGAAAATAACAGATGTATTGGAAAACCTTAAAAATGGAATTTCATGTATAATAAATGAGGATATGAATTGCGGAAATTTTTTTATTACATGCGAAGGTGAACATAAAATTGTTGACACCGAATGGATAATTAAAAGTATAAATTTATATCAATTTCAGCATATTGATTATTTTGGATTTAATGAAAAAAAATGGCACACCATAACAGAAGAAGCAGAAGACTGTTATAGGGCATATTTTAATACTCTTGGAACGGGCAATTCTGAAGCAAATGAGCAGATTCGGGCAATAGAACTATTGAATGTATTAAGGGAAAATACCTTTTTAAAGTTTTCCGGAAAAGAATATGATAAAGAAATGGAAAGAAGAATAGAAACAGTATTAGGAAAGGAAAAATACATATAGGAAATTAGAGCATGAATTACAAATATTGAAATTTCATAGCATCTTTCTCTTTAATGCTCAAGAAACAAAGAAAAATAATCTACGTCTATGGAATATTCATTCCATAGTGAAGCCTTTTGATTTCTATAGGCATTGGCTTGTTCATGTAACCTAAGCATGTCAGCGCATTGTGCAGACAGTTCAAGCGTTTCAGGATAGATTTGCATAGAGAAAATTAATGGGTTATGTAAAATAATTTTCAGATGTTCATATGCATTATTATGCTCATTAAGTAAAATATACATTTTCGCAAACCAATATGATGTCCACAATTCCTCTGGAAATATATCGTTCGCTTTTTCCATAAGAGGCGCCCAAACTTTAAATTTCGCATTCATATTACCATGTAAATTTTCAGGCTGTAAGGAATTAAAATACTCTATATACTCATGATAACTTCTTAAAGTTTCCATATACGGAATTGTGAAAGCCATTATGGATTGAAGTTCGTTGCCTGAAGAGACAAGCGTCTCCAGCCTGGTTAATGCCTCTTTTAATGACATTTTAGGATTCCAAAAATCGTATGGAAAATTATTGCCAAAAAAAAGTTTTAAGTAATAAATGTTTATTAAATAATTTTAATGGTATAGTAAATTTCTGGATCATTGTAATTCAAAATATTTTGTTCTGATAAATTAAATATATTTTCATCATATTTTTTTGTTAGTGCGATTACTTCCGTCAATACCGAGGGATCAAACAAAGCATAGGAGTACATTATTCCTTTTATGCCGTTTTTATCAACAATATAACCGTCAAATCCGGGTGAATATAGAACCGGTATTATCTCGTGTAGCTTTTCGGTTTTTAATGCGGTTATAAATTTCGGCATATTCGTTATGTCTTCCCATTCTTTGGAATTAAGCATAGCCTTATATGAATCGTCATCTGCTATATTTTCATCTAGTGTTATATAACAAAGAGATAAATAATTATCCTCGTATTTTTCCTTCAAATATACACCAAGGGGCGTCCAAGTATCTGAACTTCCAAATGCATCAGGTATTATTTTTGTAGACCCGTGCAGCCCTCCGCCTATTACAATAAATTTTTCTCCGGGTGCCGCATTATCAATAAAATGAAATGCAATTTTTGCCATGTACTCATCTCTATAATTGTTCAACATTACAGGATCATAAGCTCCGCTGATAAAATCTTCACGTCCTGATTCAAGTCCAATATATTTAATCTTATCTCGTTCTTTCTTATTACTGTTAAGTAAAAATATTTCGTTTCTTAAATCATCTACACCGTAACGAACCCCAACATATTCCCATGGGTAAAACAACAAAACAGCTTTTTTAAGCAACCACTCATCGGTATAAATAGGACCGTTTTCAATTCCGCCTTCAGCAAAAATATAACGAACGCCGGCGTCATACAAAAGCTGCAAGCTGGAATTCAAAAACAATTTCTCATTTAACAACAGATGGCTTGCACCGCCTATAAAAATAATATCGGCTTCCTGCAGCTTTTCCAAAACAACTTCAAGAGCGTCGCTGGATTCGGACATAATACCGGATATTTCGCTAATCGTATTTTTTATATTTGAGGAACCGCATGAGGTTATTATAATTATGAGGAATAGTACAAAAATAAATCCTTTAATCTTCATAAAATGCTTACCTGATTATACTCCTTCAAAAATAGCAAAATATGAAGAATTTCACAAGACTTGTGGGAAAACTGTTAACGCAAGCGTTAGCTTGCGAATTCTCGAACAAGTCCAATATTGACATTATAAAAAATATATATTGTAATATTTAAGAATGATACGGTTGGCAAATAAAAATGATATAAACCGCATTGCAGAAATTGAATTATTTGTTAATAGATTTAATTTTTGTAATATTTTATCAAATGAAATATTATATGGAAAAATATCATATGAATACAATATAAATTGGCTTACAAGGTCATTCGATGATATGGAAAAAAACAGGGGTATAGAATATTACATATTTGAGGATAATAATATAATTAAAGGTTATTTTTCTATTGGCTATGGCCCGAATAATGAACAAGAATGTGAAATAATAAATATTTGTATTGACGTACCTTTTCAAAATAAAAAATATGGTACAATTTTAATAGATTATTGTATAGAATTATTAAAAAACAGAGGAAAAAAAATAATAAGACTTAATGTATTTGAAAATAATATAACAGCTATAAAATTATATGAAAAACAGGGGTTTATAATAGAGAAAAAATATTTTTCAGAAGAATGGAAAATAAATATTCTTAAATATAAAAAAGAGATAAAATAATCTTATTGATATAATAACTACTGATGCGCATATTTAATTCTTTTTTTAGCTCTAATATATCCAATTATTACTATGATGATTGAGATTGCCTGCATAATTGCCAATAATGTTTTTCCCTGTATTGCCATTAAAATTACTATGCTTACACACATTAGGGCAAATAATAGCCAGCCATTATGATTATTTTTTGCAAGGAGGTAGCTTCCGCTCAAAAATCCGATAATTACAAGTATTTCCAAAACTTGTGAAATTGTTGTAATTCCGCGAAAATAATAAATGCTGTATGAAGTTCCCATTATGATCATAAAAACAGTAAAAAATTTTACAAATTTTTCGTATATCTTATTGGCTTGATGGTTTTGTTTCCATGCGGTTATAATGCCAAGAATCATGGAGGGAATGCATCCTATATCATTGGCCGCAATAACCCAATTATTTTTGCTTACCAGTAAAATGACCCATGCCGGTATGCCAAGAAGATAGGAAAACCAGCCGACAATACGCCATTTCCTGCCATTATCCACACCTTCGGCAATAGCAAGCAGTAATTTTGCAAGAAGATATCCGGTTCCGCCCCAAATTTGTAAAAGCAAGTCAAAATCCAACATTTTTATATACCCATTCATATTTTAATACTGACTAATCTGAAAAAACAAATTTCATGAATTTTACCAAATCCTTATATATAGTGGAGGTCTAATTACTCTACACCATATACAGGGTTTATGCAAACTTTTTTTTGTAAATGCAAGGGGGGAGGAAAATCAATATTTAATATAATGGTAGCAGGTAACAGGTAGCAGGTAGCAGGAAACGGTGACTGTTAGTATTTGTGGAAACGTTTCCACAAATGTGAAACAGGGGTCAGATTGTATACTTGTAGAATATTTGATCTATGCTTAAAATAATATGAGCGGGATGGCATTTCTGATATGCATTGCCGAAGTGATAAATACCTTGCGGATGAGCTAATGCTCGAAAAAAGCGCCGCACAATAGCACGGCGCTCCCCATTCTCTTTTACCTTCTAACTTTTAACTTGCATCATCTTCGCATCCAGATGTAAATAGGATACGCACTCCCATAATCCAGGCCCTTGACATACCCTGAGTTCATGTTGGCATCGCCTCCCCCCGACCATTTTACCCTTTCCCAGCCGCTCCCAACCATGCTTCCAATTTCACCGTTTACTTCTACAAAAAGATCCGTTATGAATTTCCCGTTATAATCCTGATAATTGGCATACAGCCAGATATTATCCCCGCCCAATCCTTTATTGGCGTCATATCCAAACAGGTGATAGGTTTTGCCGTTTATTACTTTTGGCGTTGTTGGGTTGCTTCCGCCCTTAACAGCTTTAATATCACCAATACCAGCCAAAGGGCCAGGGGCGGTAACCGTTGTTGTGTAACCCAAATATAGATAGTTTTGTTCTGATGGGGTATTCAGGCTCTTTAAAATAGGGCTTATCTCCGCTGTGGATTTTGACCGTAAATCGCTTAGCGCCAAAGCGCTGTTGTTGCCATGGTATCCCATATAAAGATGATTTATGTTCTCCGGCTTAGGATCTTTTTGAAGCTGAAAGAGCAAGCCCCCATTCGCCGCAAGCTGCGTATCATAATGGTTTTTAATGGCGTCGCGGCGGCTGGTATTGCTTGGGTCAATAAGCTCCCACAGGGGGACCATTTCGGTGATGGATTGGAGGTTCCCTCCTTTGACAATCGACCAGCGGGTGCCAGCGTCAACGCTGGCTTTCCAGTTGGCTCGCCTGAGCTGGGCCTCGGCGTAGGTTTCCATGCCGTATGCCTGGCTTCCGCCCTCTGTCTTGATGAACTCTTCGCTGTTAGCGGTGAATTCCTCCTGTAATGTTTTCTGTGTCTCTGTGAATGATCCTGAAACCACCGCATACGTGGCCCTCACGGAAGTCTCAATTTCCGTTGCACTTTTGGACTCTGTATTGTGGTACATAAAACCCATGTCCAGCCTGCCGCCAATATACGCGGTCAGGAATACATGGGTGCCGTAATTCTGGAATAATTGAGCGGGAGTTACACTGTTGTTCAGCAGCCAGTTGTTTTTGAATTCATCTTCCAGGTAGCCCCGCAGCTCCGTCAGGGGCATGGCTGTCAGATTCTGCTTTTCCCTGATCAGTTCGGTCCTGCTTGTGGCAAAACTTTCGTAAGATTCTATGGAATTGGCTGTATTTTTACTAAAGCTGACACTGGCGCTGAATAAACCGATTCCGCCGGAAATACCCATCTTTAAGGAGAAATTTTCTGCATATTTTTTTAAGGTCTCGCCCCTTATATAGATCGTATCGGACGAATTGTAGTGATCCGGATCGCTGACGAATTTGCCTTCCCCAATCAGCCTTTTCATATTGAGTATATAGTTGGTCTTTACTTCACCCGAAGTGTAGTATGGGCTGTGGAGCACATTGTAGCCTTTCCCGAGGAACCCTGTATAGGTGATACCTTCATAGCCGTAATAGACGGTTGTTGTATAATTCCATTCGGCACTAAGGTTATGGATGATATTCCAGCCCGCTTTTTGCACAGTTACCGTGATGGCGCCGCCCTGGGTAAAACCGCTGATGGGAAGGTAATAGGCGTACCCATTTCTATCAGGCACAAATTCGGAACCGCCGGCTAGGGTGCCTTTTGTAACGTTCATGCCGCTCAGTATGATATTGTCCCTGGTAAGGCCAAGCACGGACATTGGTTCTGATACATGAATGATTAACTGGGTTGTGGTGGTATTGGGATTGCCGTTAGCGTCCATCTTCTTTAAATAGGCCTCCGGTGTGGGCGGAGCCGGTGGAGGCGGCGGCAACCAGCCCGTATACACATCTACCAAAAATTGCGCCGAGGCACTGGTAGCGCCATCCTGCTTTACCAGCACTATTTTTACGTCCTTGAGCGTATCTCCGTAAATGGTAGAGGGCGCAGTGATGTTAAGGGTATACGATGTTCCTGAGCCCACCACTGAATCAATTTGAAAAGTACCGCTATACACGAAAAAATCTTCAACGCTAAGGTTGTAGACTGGTTTGTCAAAGGTCAGGGCTATTTGTGATGTGGGAAGGCCCGAAGCAACATCGCCGTTTACGGTATGGCTGACCAGCCTTATTATGTCTGTTTTTTGGATGGTCAGTTTGGTAAATGTCAAGGTTGGCTGCTCCGGCCCGTTATTCATGGTATAGAACATAATGCAGTTTGCCAGTTCTGAAAGGCTGGCTGTAAAGGTTGAACTACCATAGGTAGATTGCTGCTCTGAATCGCTTATCACCGTGTTTGCCGGAATATCACTGCCGGCATTGAGCGGCAGGCTAAGAGCGCGTATGTTGGGGTAGCCATTATTCACCATAGCCTCAAGGTCCGAGCCGGGAGTGGGAAGCTCATCTCCGGTAGCATTAACCGGAAAGTAATCCAATCTTCCAATCGCCACATCTGAGCTGAATGAGTAGCTTATGGTATAGGAGGTACTTGGCTCCACCATGACGGCGCCCAAAATTTCCGGTACAAGTATGGCATACCATGCTGTTGATCCCTCCACATTGGGAAACAGCGGCTGCATCACCACCGTTAATTCACCCTCAATGGGAGCAATACCGCTGGAGTCCGCCCAGTCGGCGTAGAGATTGATGTTTTCATTAACCGTCAAGGGCTCGCCGGGGCTGTAGATGCCTCCGCTCCCGTTGGCTTCGGTATTCCAGCCCTGGAATACATTAGTAGCCGTATCAGGGTCATAGCCCGGCAGTACCGCCACATGCACGATGGAACCGGGCGCCACCCTCTGAGCTGGGGGAACCGTTACTGCTTCTCCGTTGGCATGGTAGGTCACCGAAAACAAAGAGCCGTTGCTCTCCGGACCGGGACAGCTCCCCAGCGCAAGTATTGATAATGATGCCACCAATAGAATGGCAAGTCCGCTGAAACATTTGTTCTTTTTCATAACTTTTCTCCTTAAAAAATTTCTTGAATAAATCACACAGGGGCACAAAGGATAAAAGGAGGAAAGAGAGAACTGACTATCTTCACTCCGTGCCTTCGTGTGAGGAAATTTTCAGGCCAATGCCGGATGCTGGACGCCAATGGGGAGTTATGCCCCAAAAGCGCGGATGTTTTTATCACTATGGTATTATAACACGAAAAAACGGGGAAATCAAGTTTTTTTTTGACAATTTTCTGCGATTTGCCGCCTTTTTTTACTCGAAGCATTGACTAACGAATCCAAACAATAGGAGGTGATTTTTTTGATATAGCCTTAAAGCAATTTTTCATCCTGATGGTAATAAACTTATATAGGGATAAACCTCCTGTAATGAAATATTATGAGAAACAAACTTATGCATAATAACTACTGACGCGCATATTTAATTCGCAGATACAGTATATGCATCAGTAATTCCTGACTTCCGCGGCAAGGTAAAAAGAGCCGGTGCATAAAACGGCCAGCTTCTTTTCCCTGCCCCACTCCAGAGCCTGCCTTAGGGCTTGGCGGGTTTCTTTTATTAGCAGCACCTGCGCCTTATTGTCCGGCTGTCCGGCGCAAAAAACAGAAAAAGTTTTATCTGGGTCGCTTGCCTTAAAGGTTCCCGGGGTTGTGATAATGATGCGGGAAAAATGAGGGAGTAAATACCGGGCTATTTCTGCGGCGTTTTTGTCAGCGGCGCAGCCAAAAATCAGAATATTATTTTCTCCGTAAAGGGTGCAGAAGGTCTGCACACATTGGTCTATGCTCTGCGGTGTATGTGCACCGTCAATAACGAGCGGCGGCTCTTTGGAAATTAATTCAAAGCGGGCGGGAAGTTTAAAATTTGCCAGGCCGACGCAGAGGGCTGTTTCTTTAATTTCGGGGAAAACAGTTTTTAGCGCGAGCACTGCAAGAGCGGCGTTTTCGGCCTGGACAAAACCTGGCACCGGAATGGAGAAGCGAAGGGGAGCAGAGCCATCAGTAAAACGCAGGGTAAAATTTGTGCCGTTTATATTAATTTCAGTTTCATCTATTTCCGCAATATCAGGAAAATAGATAAGTGGGCTTTGCATCTCTTCGGCTTTTTTTATGAAAACTTCCAGAGCTTCGCCTGTTTGTTTTGCCAGAATCAGCGGCCTCCCGGGTTTTACTATGCCGGCTTTTTCACCCGCGACTGCCGCAATGGTATCCCCCAGATATTTTATGTGCTCAAGTTCAATCAGGCTTATTACAGAAGCCAGTGGATCGACTATGTTTGTGCTGTCGAGCCTTCCGCCCATTCCGGTTTCTATCACCATAAAATCGCATTCTGCCAAACGCGCGCAAATAAAAAAATACAGGGTTAAAATTTCAAAATATGTCGGCTCTTCGCCGCTGTCAGCATCGAACAGCTCGTTTTTAAGACCGGGTAGTCTTGTATCAACAATGTCCCGCAGTTCGCCGCCGGCGGAACAAAATATCTGCTCACTGAAAAAATTATTGCCAATGCAAAGCCGCTCCCGGATATCGCTTACGTGCGGCGACATATAGCGGGCCGGCTTGAAACCTGCAGCTTCCAGCACGGAAGTAATCATGGCCGTTATCGAACCCTTTCCCTTCGAGCCTGCAATATGTATTGAAGGAGCGCATCGATGAGGATTCCCCGCCAATTCAGCAAGAATCTGCATACGGTCAAGGCGAAAGCTTTTGGGACTCTGCCCCCTTTCAAGATTGATAAACTTTTCCATCCAGCAAAAAACTTCAGTTGATGATGAAAAAGAATTTTTCATTCTTAGGTTATGTCCCGATAAAATTGAGCTAAAATCCTGCGGACTGAAGAATTGTTGTAAGGGCTTCCCATTTGTTCATAGTATACAGATGAAGCCCCGCTATGTCCAATTTTTGAAAATCATGTATCAGGGCGGCTGTAAATTCCATGCCGGCTTTTGCAAACCCTTCCGGGTCTTTATCATATTTGCCCATTATTTCAGCCAACTCGGCAGGTATGGAACAGCCGTTGGAAAGTGTCATGCGTATAACGGGCTCCCGGCTAAGAATAGGCATTATTCCGGCTATGACGGGCGCGCTTACGCCGGCCTTTCGCGCTTTTTCCAGAAACTGTTCCAAAGCGGCGTTGTTATGGCAAAGCTGTGTAATAAAAAAGGAAGCCCCGCAGTCCTGCTTGTTTTTAAGACATGCGATGTCCGATTCAAATGAAGGGGCGGTAAGATGTTTTTCCGGGTACGCTGCGGCACAAAGTGAAAGCTGCGGGAACTCTTTCCCGATAAAGACGAGCAGCTCGTCGGCGTGGGAAAAATCCCCCTTTGTGCCTTCCCAGCCCGGCGGATAGTCGCCGCGCAGGGCCAGCAAATTCTCCGCCCCCAAATCCATAAAACCGCCGATCACTTTTATTACATCTTCGCGGCTTGAGCCAATGCAGGTAAAATGCGGGACAAATATCTGCCCGATGTTTTTTACAGTTGCACATAACTCCAGATTTCTTCCCCTTTGGCTGCCCCCTGCGCCGTATGTACAGCTTATAAAATCGGGCGCAAAGCGGCTTAACTTATTCAGTGTATTCGCAACCGCATCCATCGGCACTTCGGGTTTTGGAGGAAAAACCTCGAAGGAAAGAGTTCGTTTTTTTTTCAGTATTTCAGCAATCTTCATTTTTTATTGAAAATATCCCGCTCAATAAGTTTGAAAATTTTTGGGGGACATTTTTCCACACAGGTGTTGCAGGATGTACATCTTGAAAGATCGACAACTGGGATATGCGTATCAAGGTTGATGCATTGCTGGGGGCAGTTTTTTACGCAGAGCCCGCATTTTATGCAGGCGGTTTTACACGATTTGGCTGCCATCTGTTTGTTGGGATTACGGTTGGAACACAGAACCATGGCGCCTTTTTGATCCTTTGGTACGCTTTTCAGCAGTCCCTGCGGACACTCCATTACGCATAACCGGCATCCGGTGCATTTCGAATAATCAATTTTAGGCAGCCTGTCATCACCCATGTGGAGGGCGTCGAATTTACAGACCTTGGCGCAGTCGCCGAAACCCTGGCAGCCCCAGGAGCAAAGTTTGGTTCCTCCCGCAAGTTTTGCGCCAAGGCATGTCTGAAGGCCGGTATACAATCCCTTTACGGGGGCGTTAGCTGTAGAGCCCTGGCAGGCAAGAACAGTTACAACATCTACGACCTCTCCGCCCGCGGCGCCTGTTATCTCTGCGATTTTTTTTGCCGTTGATGAACCGCCGACTGTACATAAACTTGTTCCTACATGCCCTGCCGCAACTTCCGCGGCATAGTTGTCGCAGCCTGGAAAACCGCAGGCGCCGCAGTTTGCGCCGGGCAGAACTTCGCGAATCCTGCCGGCAACAGGGTCTTCGGGCACGGCGAATAATTCCTTAAAAAAGCCAAGGGCTGTTCCAATTATAAAAGCCAGAACCAGCGCAAACAGCGCTGTGATTAAAATAATTGTCATTGCACCAGCCCCTTAAAACCCATGAATGCTATTGAAAGCAGGGCGGTTGCCGCAAAAAGTACCGGCGTTCCTTTAAGAAAAGCTGGAACGGGGCTGGTTTTAAGCCGCGCCCGTATACCTGCCAGCAGAAGCATTGAAAGAAGAAAACCCATGGCAACTCCGACAGCATAGACAATCGATTCAATTAAACTATATCCATTCGAGATTACATCGAATGTAACAGCCAGAATTCCGCAGTTTGTAGTTATAAGAGCCAGATAAATGCCCATTGCTTTGTACAGCGATGGTATTGCTTTCTTCAAATAGTATTCAACTAACTGAACCAGGGCGGCTATAACCAGAATAAAGACTAAAATCTGAAGGAATACAATCCCCAGCGGCTCTAAAATAAATTTGTAAATCGGCCATGTAACGCAGGTGGCCAGCACTGTTACAAATGTTACTGCCAGACCCATGCCTATGGATTTATTTTCGTCGGTACTCATTCCTATAAAGGGGCAAAGAGCGATAAAGCGCATAAGCACAACATTGTCAATTAAAAAAGCTGTTAAAAATATTCTAAAGAGGTTCATGCCTGTTCTCCATTGTTTTCCGGTATGCCGCAATGGGTTTTCATGCAGCCGTTAGCCGCACATTCTTCACAATCCGCCGCCGGCGCCTTTAGTCTGGATTTTATGTACAGGTTCAGCGAAATAAAAAGTGAAAAAACAAAAAACCCGCCGGGAGGCAAAATAAAAAAGATTATGGGCTGATAACTTGAAGGCAAAACCTGAAAATTAAGAATTGTGCCGTTTCCCAAAAGTTCACGCACCAGTGCAATGCCGGTTAGCACCCAGGTATAACCCACGCCCATTCCCATGGAATCGAATATTACATCTATAACCGGCTGCTTGTAGGCAAAACCTTCTACTCTGCCCATGATAATGCAATTTACCACGATGAGGGGAATAAACACGCCCATGGCCTTTGAAAGATCGGGAAACCATGCCTTTAATACATAGTCTATTACGGTGGTAAAGGCGGCGATGATAATGATAAAAACAGGAATTCTGATTGAATCTGGAATCAGTTTTCTGAATGTACTTATGACAACCTCGGACATCAGCAGTACGAATGTCATGGAAAGACCCATGCCGATGCCGTTAGCTGTCGATGTGGTTACGGCAAGACTGGAGCAAAGGCCGATCATCAGAATCAATAAAGGATTTTCACGGACAAGGCCGTTGGCAAAAACACCAAACAGACGTTTCATTTTTCTCCTCCTGTGGAAACAGCCGGTAAAAGATTTACATCGGCGTCTTTTAGCCATTGTGCAACAGCAAGGGCGGCGGCCTTTACCGATGATGAAACAGCCTCGCTGGTTACTGTGGCAGCGGTAATCGTTATCACATCATTTTTAACTTCAAACGGATCGGTAATTTTTTTTCCGGTAAATTGTCCGTAAAAAGTAATGCCTCCCGCACGATCAACAAAGTACGAGGAAGATGCGGCATTGGCACCAAGTCCCGGCGTGTCTGTATGTTCCATTATTTTTACTCCGGTAATGGCGCCCATTGCGCTCACCCCTGTCATTATTTTTATTTGTCCGTTATAGCTTGCACGGGAAAGACTTAATACAGCTCCTATAATTTCATTGTTTTTTATAACCGCGTATGAGTTTTCAATGGCAACCGCTCTGTCCGGGCTTTGAATATCGTATACCAATACGAAATCGTCCGCATCGGAAAAAAGTTCCCTTAATGCCGCATCCAGATCCGCCTGTTGCCTGTGGGCAATAATTGTGGACGTGCCGGTGTAAACAAAGGCCAGCATTATACATGCCGCGGCGGCGAATATGGCCAGAATAATTCCAAGTTTCATCATTCCCAATAAACCGGATTTATCTTTCATTTTGCGGCCTCCTTGTTCCCATTCGCCGCAGCCGCAGGTTTTTTCTTTGGCACAAAACCGTATTTTTTCGGAAGCAGTTTGTTCAGGAAGGGTACGGCGGCATTCATTATCAGAATTGCGTAAGTTACTCCCTCCGGATATGTTCCCCATTTGCGGATAAGCATTGTAACTATTCCGGCGCCAATTCCAAAAATAACCTTTCCCTTCGCTGTAACCGGAGATGTTACATAATCCGTTGCCATAAAAACAGCGCCGAATACAAAGCCGCCGGAAAGAACGCTGAACAGGGGATCCATTCCCAGAAGTAAAGAAAGCACAGAGCCTGAGATGATCATGCTGATTGGAGCGCGCCAGTCAATTGTTTTGGTAATCAACAGGAAAATGCAGGCGGCAAAGATCAAAAATATTGAGGTCTCGCCCATGCTGCCGCCGTGGAATCCGAAGAAAAGTGTTTTCATGGTTGCCCAATATGAGTCAGAAGATGAAAGTCCAGCTTCAACTAACGCCCTGCCAATGCCGGCCGCATCGGCCCCCATTTTTGCAAGCCCCAGGGGAGTTGCACCCGTGGCGGCATCAACAGCGAAAAAACGACTCGGCGCCGGCCAGGAGGTAAGGGCGGAGGGAAAACTCATCAGGAGAAAAGCCCTTCCGATTAAGGCGGGGTTAAACACATTTGCGCCAAGGCCGCCGAAAAATTCTTTTGCAGCGATTACGGCGAACACTGCTCCAAGGGCTGTCATCCACAGCGGAGTAGCCGGCGGAATAATCAGCGCCAGCAGCAGACCGGTAACACCCGCCGAAAGATCTTTAGCCCGCACCTGCTGTTTGGTAATCACCCTGAAAAGACTTTCCCCAGCAATGGCGGCTGTAACTGAAACAAGTATATTCAGCAGTGCGGGAAAGCCGAATGTTACAATTCCAAAAATGGCGACAGGCGCCAGAGCGATAAGCATATTCCGCATCAGCGCTGCGGAATTCCACGGCGAGGCGATGTGCGGGCTGGACTGAAGCAGCATTACAGGCGCGTCGCCTTTTTTTTCAGTTGAGGCGTCAGACATTTTTCACTCCTTTAGCCAGTGTTGCGGCCTGCCTCATTTTTATCTTTTGTTTGCCGGTGCGGAATCTTTGAACCAGTTTAATTCTTGCAGGGCATACATAGGTGCAGCTTCCACATTCTATGCAATCCATTAATCCCGCCTTAACAGCGTAATCCAAATCGCCTGTTTCTATGCTGTTGCTCATTATCACGGGCGAAAGGCGGCAGGCGCAGTTACGAATACAGCGGCTGCAGCGGATACAGGGCCCCTCCAGCTCGGCAATGGTTTCTTTCTTTGTCATCAGAATAATGCCGGAGGTATTTTTTTGAATGGGTATTTCCAGTGATGGAACAGCGCTGCCCATCATTGGGCCGCCAAAAATTATCTTGGCAAGTTTATCAGTATCAATATCCATAAATTCAACCGGCGCATCTTTCAGTAAAGTTCCGATGGGAGCGCGGATATTTTTCGGAGTTTTACAGGCGCCGCCGCTAACGGTCAGATCGCGATCAATCAGGGGCTTGCCAAGGACAAATGCTTCGGCAATGGCAATAAGGGTTCCTACATTTTGAACAATGCACCCTGCATCCATCGGCAGCCCGCCTGAGGGAACTTCCCTGCCGGTAAGGGCTGTTATCAGCATTTTTTCGCCGCCCTGCGGATAAAGCGTTTTACAAAGACCGATGGAAATACTGCCGCTCATATCGGCAACCCTTATTTCCCGTTCAATCATGGGGATAAGGTTTTTTTTGTTATCTTCCATTCCGATAATTGCTTTTCCGACGCCAGTTATCTTCATTACAATCGCCAGTCCCTTTATAAGCATGTGAGGCTTTTCGGTCATGGCAGCTTCGTCGGTGGTAAGGTAGGGCTCACATTCAGCACCGTCGGCAATGATCAAGTCGATGGGCTTGTCGGAAGGCGGCGAAAGTTTAATGTGGCTCGGAAATCCCGCTCCCCCCATGCCAAGTATGCCGGCTTCCCTAATTCGCGCAAGAGCTTCTTCCCTTGTACAGGTGGAAATATCCAGGGGCGGAAGTAAAATTTCCTGTTCTGCGGAACTTTCTTCCTGCGAAGCTTCGATAATTATGCACAGGCCGTCGGTATTATTTGACTGGGTCCTGGGCTCGATTTTCTTAACGATTCCGCTGATTGAAGCATGAACCGGCACTGTCATTGGACCCGGCGCCGCCGCATCGGCAATTTTTTGCCCGCGAATAACCTTGTCGCCAATGCTTACAAGCGGTTTATTTGGAGCTCCAAAATGTTGATTTATTGGAATTGTTACCTGCCTGGGCGCCGGAATTAATTCGACCGGCTTCCCTTCCGTGGCGTGCTTCCTTCCGGAAAGTTTCAAGCCGCGCCTAAATGTACTCACAGCCATTGATGGCTTCTCCTTCTGTTTCTGCTGATTGATGTTTTTTGCAAAGATGTACTTTATTCATAATAAAATAAAAGAAGTAGAAGCGCTAGTGGTTAATCTTCATGCCGAGCCGGCGGAGTGTGGTTATAAAAATGTGAAACGGAATCTTCCCCGCCGGCCTGCGGCGGGGAACTGGTACTAGCTTTGTATCAGATTATTTGCTACACCGGGAACCTGTGAAATAAAATCATTGATGGTTTTGCATGTTTTGTAGTCGCCGCAGGTACCGCAATTTATCAGATTTTTTTCTGAAGCGCATTTGCGTATTTCACATGCCGTACAATGCCCTATCTTTACTCCGGTTCCCCTGCATGAAGTGCAGTTAATCATATCAGGCGTAAAGTTGAAACCGTGTGCCTGAGACCATTCTGCGGCGGTTTTTTCCCTCAATGCCTGATCATTGTTTTGCGTTGCCTTGTATGCAGCGCATTCGGCGCAATCCAGCCCGCAATAGGCAATCAATTTTTCCATTTTATAACTCCTTTGTTGTTCCTTATGCAGATAAGGAATCGTATTAAAGAAATTATACATTTTATAATATGACAACGGTATGTCATATTATATATATTTTTTAAAAATTTTTTCTGCTTTATTTTTAATTATTTTTTTAATTCGTTCCGGCTCCAAAACTTCAACATATTCTCCAAAAGACAGTAAAAACCCATACAACCAGTGATCTTCCGGCCATGTTACCTGCACTATAAAGCTGCCGTCCGGCCGTTTTTTTATCATTTTGTCATCAAACTCATCATACACCCGGTGAGCCATTCCCGGGTCAAATTTTAGTTTGAGTAATATACCGTGTTTTTGCGGTTCTGAAGCAGGCTTTGAACGGGTTACTGACGGATCGCGAAGGGAAAAAAGCTTATTCGTTATTCGCAAATTTCTGACCCGCGTCAGCTTAAATAATCTCATGTCCTTCCGGCTAAGGCAGAATCCGTTGATATACCACGCTTTTGACTTGAACCACAATTGAACAGGCTCAATCCGGCGGCGGGTTTTTTTACCGCTGGAACCGTAATAATCGAATTCAGCAATGCGCCGTTCCAGGATAGCTTTCTTTAGGTCATGAAAAAAATCGCTGTCAGCAAAACTCCAATCAGAAAAATCCACCTGAAGCCAATCTGTTACGCCTTTTTTAAACAGGCCGGATAATTTTTTTAATACCTGGGCCGGCTCTGATGGCATTACACCGGAAACAGCCTGTAAAGCAGATAAAATTTCATTCTGCTCCCCTTCGCTCAGGATGGATTTATTCAGAACAAATTCCGGCAGCAGCAAGATGCCCCCGCCCCTGCCTTTTTCCGAGTACACAGGAATCCCCGCCAGGCTTAGGATGTCTATGTCTCTGTAGATTGTTCGTTGAGACACCTCAAACATTTCGGATAATTGTTTTGCAGTAACTGCCTTTTGTTCCAGTAAAACATAAACGATTTCCAGCAAGCGGTTTATCTGCATTTTCCTACCCTATACGATTATTGGGAAGTCTGTCGAGTCCTTGCCTGGTGCCGGCGGGTGCTGTTATTATAAATGAATAACGGGTTTATGGGGATCTGATGAATCTTATAGAATTGTTTCTGCTTGCGGTTGGTCTCTCGATGGATGCTTTTGCCGTATCAATCTGTCTTGGACTGAACATGGAAAAATATTCAAAAAGAAAATCACTTATTGTCGGATTGTACTTTGGAGTTTTTCAGGCTGTTATGCCATTGATTGGGTTTAAGGCTGCGACACTGTTTGCCGTAAGAATAGTTGCATACGATCACTGGATTGCGTTTGCATTACTGTGTTTTCTTGGAGGCAAAATGATTATCGGAAGCCTTAAAAGAGAAAACGGAGAGAATTGCGGCTGCAGGGAAGCATCATTAAAGCCGGCTCAAATGCTTCCCCTTGCCCTTGCTACAAGCATTGATGCGTTGGCCGTCGGCATATCGCTTGCTTTTTTACGGGTCAGTATTATTCCGGCGGCGTTTTTCATCGGCATAACCACGCTTGTAATTTCAATATTGGGTGTAAAAACAGGCAGTGTATTTGGATCAAAGTTCAGCTCGAAGGCGGAACTTGCCGGCGGCGTTATTCTCGTGTTAATCGGAATAAAAATATTGCTAGAGCATTTGAATATCATTGGCTGAAGCAAGCGCAAGCCGGCAGTAATCCATTAACCTTCCAATATTCCTCCGTTTGTGGTCAGGGTGATGACCTGCCAGGGCAGGAATTTGCCCGATTTTTTTATTGCCGTGGTTACAGCATGTTCAATCCCGCCGCAGCAGGGAACTTCCATGCGCACAACCGCTACCGATTTGATATTATTTACGGTAATAATTTCCGTGAGCTTTTCACTGTAATCGACATCGTCCAGTTTTGGACAGCCGATTATCGTAATCTTGTTTTTCATGAATTTTTCGTGGAAGCCCGCATAGGCATAGGCGGCGCAGTCTGCGGCAATCAGCAGGTGGGCGTTCTCGAAATAGGGAGCCTTTACCGGCACGAGCTTGATCTGCACGGGCCATTGCCGCAGTTCGCTTACCTGATTTGCTGCCGGAGCCGGTGCCGCTCCCCCCGCAGCTTCGGGGCGCTTCAACGCCTTTGCATTTGTGCCCGGGCAGCCGCAGGCGAGCGGCTCTGCTTTTTCCTTTTGTTCCATGTGTGCCTTGACCGCCTCTTCATCGAACGCTGCGGCCTCGCGTTCCTCAAAGGTGATCGCCCCCGTAGCGCAGACAGGCAGACAATTTCCCAGCCCGTCGCAATAGTCGTCCCGTATGAGCTTTGCCTTGCCGTTCACCATGGCGATAGCGCCCTCGTGGCAGGCGTTGGCGCAAAGGCCGCAGCCGTTGCATTTGTCTTCATCAATTTTAATTATCTTGCGTACCATTTCGATACCTCCTCGTGTTGCTTTTGTTATCAAAAATATATAATACTGATAGTGATAATTCGGTTGTATTTCCAACAAAAGGGGAAAAAATGAAAAAAAAATATCCGGATAATTGCATTCTCTTTGCCGGAATTGATGAATCGGACATTAGAGCCCTTCTAGACTGCCTGTCCGCCAGGCAAAGGCGCTTTAAGAAAAACAGTTTTATATTTGATGCAGGAGATAAAATAGAATCCATTGGCATTGTGTTAAGCGGCGCGGTTCATGTTTTGCGGGAAGATTTTTGGGGAAAGCGGAAAATTGTAGCGCGCCTGGAAGGCGGCGGATTGTTTGGCGAAGCCTTTGCCTGTGCGGGAACAGAGGAAATTCCCGTCAGCGTTATGGCCGCTGAAGATACGGAAGTTTTGTTTGTAAACAGCGGGCGGATTATCAGATCCTGTCAGTCGGCCTGCGCTTATCATACGGCCCTGATTAAAAATTTGATATTGCTGCTGGCGGAGAAAAATATTGCATTGATACAAAAGCTGGAATGTATCACACAGCCAACCACCCGCGAAAAGCTGTTGACGTATCTGTCCGAACAGGCTCATCTTGCCGCGAAAAATTCATTCAGCATACCATTTAACCGCGAAGAACTTGCCGACTATCTTTCGGTGGAGCGCAGCGCAATGTCGGCGGAGCTGTCAAAAATGAAGAACGACGGCTTAATTCTTTACAAAAAAAATCATTTTGAACTGCTTAAAGGGGCTTTGGCTCCTTATGACTGCTTATAATTATGAGAATATATATGATATACTGTTAAAACACGGTTCTAAAGGAGGTAATTTTTTATGAAAGTTACGCTTGAACAAACAGAAAAATTGTTAAAGGGCGATCAAAAATTTGAACAGTTTGCGTTTTCCATGCTGTTGACGTTTTTGAGAGAGCGTTATGCGAAAGACCCGTCGCAGGTTACGGTTGAAAGCAGCGCCGGGGAGATAAATGCGTTTCTCGGCAAAAACCAGGCGGTTATGGCAGAGGACTATGCCATAATAGAAAGTTTATAAAAGAGGTAAGGATATGTTAATATCATTTGAAGAAACATCAAAACTAATTGAAGACGGGAAGTTGCTCCATATAGCCGGAACCGAGGCGCTGCTTAAAAAGCTGCCGAGGGGGAGATGGATTGGCGGTTCTACTGAATATTTTATGACAAAAGACGGCGGTAAAGTTTCCGGAAACTTGTTGTTTGTTACAGAATTTTCCTATAAAGATTTTGTTATTAAATCATACAGTGTGGAGGATATAAGCCAAATAACGAAGGACTCTTTTGACAACGGCTTTTCCATTCTGATTATACCGTTTGACAGCGACGTGCATAAGGAGTACGCATACAAAGCCGCAGGATATGAAAAAATGTTTTTGCGCAATATTGTCGGCTGGATTTCCGGCTTAAATTTGAATGTTCCGGGTCAGACACCGATAGCTGTAAACGGGAGCTCGCAGAAGGTGTTTACAGACAAAGCGGTGGCGCTGCACATACAAACACCGGCAGAAAAGACCGTATCTGTCAATATCATCAATATTTTTAAACAGAACGACACTTCGCCGGTAATGGAATTTATGGAAGATGGGTTCTCGGTAAAAAAATGCCGTGTAGACGGCAATGAGGTATTACTGGCCGACTATATTAAGGAAAACGCCATAGACACCAAACTTCCGATTGTCGGAGACTATTCGGGAAACGGCGTTAACATTTCTTTTAAATCCATTGAGAACGGAGTCGTAAATTTCTACGCGCCTGTGTTCAGGGGAATTAAATACCGGATTGCGAAAGCAGTATGGAATTATGAAAGTTTGTTCAACAAAAGCATTGCCAAACACAGCCATTCATCGGCCGTGTTTTCCTGCAACTGTGTTCTGAATTTTCTTTATGGCGAACTTGAGAATAAAAAAATAGAAGCGTTTACCGGCCCGATTACATTTGGCGAGATTGCCTACCAGCTTGTAAATCAGACTCTGGTATACGTGTCTATTTTTTAATAATTTTGCTTTTTGGGAGCCATTTGTAAAGGCACATATTCATAAGTTGCGCGTCTATGGGTTTTGCAAGAAAGTCATTTATGCCGCTGCTTAAAAACATTTCCTGCGCTTCGACTGTAGCGTTCGCCGTCAGGGCAATTATTGGCACGTCCGCCCAGTGACCGCCCAGTTTTCTTAGCTCCAGTGTTGTTTCGATACCGTCTATTCCGGGCATCATGTGATCCATAAAAACGATGTCAAACTCCGTTTGCTTTGCAGACTCGATCGCTCCATGCCCGCTTGTTACTGAAGCAACTGTTATGCCGTATTCTTCAAGCATTGCTCCGGCAACCAGTAAATTTATCTCAATATCATCAACGATCAATGCCGAAGCGCACGGAGAAGTAAATTGAATAAACTCATACCCGCTGTTTTTGATGCCGGAGAGGTCTCCTTCGACCACAGGAAATATGGCTGAAAAAACAGAGCCTTTTCCGTATGTGCTTTTGACTTCCAAACTGCCGTTCATGATCTTGCATACACGGTGCGTGATTGAAAGCCCGAGTCCGGTTCCCACGATGTTCTTGTTGGCAACTTTGTCGAACTGTTTGAAAGGCGTAAAAATTCTTTCTATATCTTCTTCCTTGATTCCAATGCCTGTATCCTCAACGTCGAACCGAAGCCAGTCGGCACTGGGGCAGTTTACATTTAATGCGACGAACCCTTCTTTCGTGTATTTTAATGAGTTAGACAATAGATTCATAATAACCTGCTTCATTCTGTCTTCATCAGAAAAAATCACTTTGGGAACTTTCGGATCAACATGGACACGAAAATCCAGTTCCTTTTGGGCAAACAAGACATTAAAAATCGACTTGATATGCTCTATCATTTGCCCAAGATCAAAACATTCATTTGAGAGTTCGAATTTTCCTGCTTCAATTTTAGAAAAGTCCAGAATATCGTTTACAAGAGCAAGTAAAGCCTTTGATGATTTATTGATATTGCTTGATATAAATATTTGCTGCTCGTTGAGCTCGGTTTTTTTCAGCATGTCTGTCATGCCGATGATCGCGTTCATGGGCGTTCTGATTTCGTGCGACATTGTCGCTAAAAAGTCAGATTTAGCCTTATTTGCGGCATCGGCCTGATCCCTTGCGTTAATAATGTCGGTTAGGTCATTCATGATAACAAGAATGCCGTCGCAGTCTTTTTTTCCGTAAGAAAACGGTACGATATTTACGGCATAGTCACGTGCCTTTCCCGACCTGTCAATATCGATTTTTTCGTTTGACGACTGAATTGTATTGGTTTTCAACGCAGCGCAGAACATTCCTTCCATGCGAATAATCCATTCTTCGTTTGAAAATGCAGAAAATATCTGCCGGAAAGATTTGTCTCTAAGGAAGCCGGCATTCTCTATACCGGCCAGTTCCAGGAATGACTGGGTAGACAGTATAAATACGGCGTCACTGCTGAAAAGAACAATGGGAATCGGCGTATTGTCTATAATAACCTGAATGTGTTTGTCTTGTTTGGTTTTTTCGGCGGCAATTACCGCGCTTAGGTTGGCCTTGGCATTGGAAACATTCCGGAATTTTTCCATCGTGTTATTTGCCATTGCAAGCTGCCGGTTTAACTTTTTATTTTCAAGACTGAGCCGGTTTATTTCCTTCAGCAAATCTTCTTTTTCGGCCAAATTACCTTGTCTGCCCATTTTTGCTGCCCCTTTTTGCAATTATCTCCGCCTAATTCAAAACGCGCAGGCAATAACAGTATTATTATGAAAACTGTTAGTGTTAGCCGCGTCGTGTAACGGGCAAATTTCCCCTCCGGAATATGCAAAAATAAACGGCACTTTGTCGCCGATGTTCTCATTCACTTTTTCCGTTTCTGCCGAAATATCCGTACCAAGGGCGTAGCTGCGGGCCAGGCATGAGTACAACAGGAGCGTACTTATCCCTTTTTCAGCTAATATGCTTTTAATTGTGCGCACCGTGGTGTTAACCACGTCGTCTTTGTCCCAGGTTCCAAGGCTGAATTTTGTTCCTTCGGGCATTAGGCCCCCGCATATCCCGTATCCGTCTTTGCTCCAGGACAGCAATACCCTGGAGACGGGAATACCCTCGCCTGTGTAATCTAGAATAAACGGAACCGAATGGAGTACATCGCTGATTTTGCCGCCATTGGCCAGACCCAGGGTCTCCATGTATTCAATAATGGGAAAGCCGTTTACTTCTTTTAGCAGATTCCCTTCCGATTTGGTGATCATCGCCGTTTGCGCAAGAATGTACTCAGGAGAAAATGACGCATAAATAAATTTAGGGTTGATGTTCCCGCTTGCCGCGATGATGCCGTATATATTCTTTTCAACCTTGTCGTTGAATATGCTGAAGCTGTGCTCATAATCCGGGGTATCGTCTATGGCAAGAGTGCCGAAATTCGGAACCCCGCCGGATACTTTGTTTAATGCATCGACATAGTGGTCTCCCGCAAAATTTAGCATAAGCGGTGCCGCGCTTATTATTAATTTCGGTTTTTCAGAATGACCTGCCAGGGCGTTTTTGTACATCTCGGCAAAAGGCGCTTCCAGGTTGTCTTTTATGGACGGCGAGCAGGCAGCGGTAAAAACAGCGTCGTCGGAGGTGATCATTAAAATCGCCATTTCCAGCTGACCGGCGCCACGGTTTGTAGAGATCGCAGTGGTTGTGGTGCCGATGATGGGGAAATTAAGTTTTTTGTAAAGCTCTGCTATTATGCCGTTTGTGGCAAATTCATAGTAACAGGTAACAACAGCCACGGTACTGTTTAAGCAGTTTTCTTTTGGCTTAAGCTGTGCAAGTATTTCCGATACGGCTGTTTCCGCATCATCAATTTCGCTGGTGAATGCTGTATAAGACTTAATCATGATTTACCTCCGTCTATATTGTCGCATAGTATACAGAAACTGTGAAGAGCTTTTTGTGAACAATATTCAGTGATTGTAATGCTGCCATAATAAAGATATGATTCCTGTAATTAGGGTTATTTTTATGAATATTTCCGTACAGCATATTACAAAAACTTATAACACGGGGAAAAAAGCGCTGGACGATGTATCAATCGAAATTACCAGTCCGGCTATGATAGGGCTGGTTGGGCCAAACGGCGCCGGAAAGAGCACCCTGATGAAGCTGCTGGTCGCTGCCCTTCTGCCCACTTCCGGCAAATTATTGCTTGATGGCGAACCCATGCAATCGAAGGAAAAGCGCCTCAAAAGCATGTTGGGTTATCTGCCCCAGGCCTTTGGCCTGTACGACGAGCTGACTGTCTGGCAGTTTCTTGATTATATGGCGGCTTTAAAGCAAATAACAAATAAAAAAGAACAGATAACAAAGGTAATTCAAGAGACCAATCTTGGCGAAATGAAGAGGGCTAAAATCAGAACCCTGTCCGGCGGGCAAAGGCAGCGTGTCGGCATAGCCCAGGCGCTGTTAGGCGATCCGGCGCTGCTTATTCTTGATGAACCCACCGTCGGACTGGATCCGGAGGAAAGAAGAAAGTTCCGCAATTTGTTTTCGCAAAGCGCCAAAAGCAATATTGATAAAATTGTTCTGCTTTCAACGCATATTATCGAAGATGTTCAGGCGGTGTGCGGCAGGATTATTGTTATAAACCACGGAAAAATTTTGTTCGATGGCAGGCCGGAAGAGTTAATTAAGGCGGCGGCGGAACATGGCGGCAATAAAGATCCGTCGCTGGAAGATGGTTATTTGCATCTCATCGAGAACGGCGCCCAACAATGAATTTTCTTTCGTTAGCGCGTGTAGAAATAAACAGAATCTTCAGAGCGAAGCATACATGGCTCTTTGTGGCGCTTACAATCTTCTCTCCCGTATTCGGCCTTACAATTTTCAAGATGAACGAAGTAGAAACAGCCGGTACGCAATTAATTATCAATCCGCTGCTTACAGGCGCTGTTGGCTCTGCGCTTCTCTTTGCCTTATTCACTCTGCTGGAACTGGACAGGGTAAACAAGTACAGGGTTTCCGCCCTGACAGATACAATAATATCTCCTGTTACGCTGCATATTGCAAAAATGATCGCCGTCTTTTCTGTTGCATTATTTACCGGCCTTATAACAATCCTTGCCTATTTTCCATACACCATGATAAAAATGGAATCTTTTGCCGATCCTGTATTGTATGTATCAGCATATTCTCTTTTTATGATACCCGCCATGTGTTTTGGTAGTTTGTTTGCGGCTATCTTTCATCAGATATTTAGACGGGCGGATATTTCCTTTATAATGGCGGCAGCCTGCGTACTGGCAAGTTTTTATTTTTTTTCAACCGGCGATATTTTGTTAACCTGGGTTATTACCAATATTCCGGTGTTTTCTGATGGATTTGGCAATATAAGGCCGATTAGAATGGGACTGTACAACCGGTTGTTCTGGCTTTTGTTTTTAACTGGCTCATGGATCATATCCCTGTTATGCACAAGAAGGTACGAAAAAGGCATTTTTGGTTCTCTTGTTTACAACAGTAAAAAATGGTATGTCCCATTATTGGGGGCGTTGTTGCTGCTGTTTAGCATAAACCATTACCGCAATCAGCCGTTTTTTAACAAAGCCCCGCTGGAAATAGACTGGAGCGGGATTGATTCTGTTCATGAAATAAACTCAGGGTTAAATGTATTATCCGCAACTGCTCATGTAATACCGGATTTTAACATGGGAACACTGTATGGTGAAATAAGGTATATTATCGGCGAAGATTGCGCTTACGGCATAAAAAGAATGAATATTAATTGCGGGTATAGTATTTACAGCATGACGGCTGACGGCATATCTATTGGATCCACCGATTTGGCCAATGATCAGTTTTATACAAAAATTATTGAGATTGATATCCCGGAAGGAACAAAAGAGTTAAAAATAGAATATGGCGGTTATCCCATGCTCTGGGGAGCGTCAAAATTGGGCTTTTTAGGCGTGGAAATCAGCCGGCATAATGTTGAACTTCGGGTGAGTTCGCTCATTCCTGATATGCGTTTAAAAGAAACAAAAACAGAAGTCCGTGTTGTTTTACCTGGCAATTTTATTCCCCTGCCTTCGAGTTTGATCCCAACTGTTATTGACGGTGTCGATAATGGTGACGGTACCAAAACATGGGTAATTACCCACCCCAAGGTCGATTACATCGAATTTTTCGCAGCGGACTATGTTAGCAGAATAGTTGATGTAACAGGATCAACGGCAGGTTCAATGACCGTGGAGTTTTTTTATCACAGAAACTTTCACAGTCTTTTGGAAGAGCATGGCATAGATGAAGTTCTTGCCGATGTTTTTAATTTTTGCATCGAACGTTTCGGGCCCCTGCATTTTTTGCAGGACAATTATCTAAGGCTCATTATGACATCGGCATATAACTTTGGCGGCGGTGCGGTACAGGGCTTAAGCGACATGAGTGAAACTACCTTTTCCATTTATTCGCTGACCGATCCCTGGAAGGGCGCTACAGGCATGGAAATTCTTGCCCATGAAATCATTCATCAGTGGTGGGGGCTTAACCGGGTGATTTGGGACGATTTTGATGATTTTCCCGCCTGGACATCGGAGGGGATTACCGTTTATTCAACCTATCGATTGTACAAGGAAAAATACGGCGAAGAATACGTGCAGGCAAACTATGTTGATAAATGGAAGCAGTCTGTTGAAGAAATGAACCGCAATTTCTACCGCCGCCGCCCTGAATATCTCGAAATATTGCCGCAGCGTTTCAGGGATATTATCAGTGTAAGTGAAAGGGGCGTCTTAAAATATAACTATATGCCCTTGTTGATACATAGAGCTGCACAGCTTGCAGGCGGCGATGAAGCAATGGATAAGATATTATTTACTCTGGCGCAATCAAACAATTACGAAAATCTGACATTCCAGGAATTTTTGGCAGCCTGCGGTTTATCCATGGAGGAGCTGCTTTAATGCACAGAATTTTTTGGTATGAACTTAAAAGGTTAATGTTTAACAGATTGTTTTTAGCTCTTTTAATAATAACCGGCTTGTACAGCTATATGACACTGAGCAGGGAAATAATCCTTGGGGTTGCCTTTACCGCTCCCTTTTCGCCCTGGAGTTTTAGCGCCTATCTTGCAAAGATACTGCCATTGTTGATACTCACCCTGCTGTTTTTTATTACCTTTATATACTCAAACCATGAAAAACAGGTCAGGCAGCTTACTTTCGCCACACCCGTCGATCCTTTTAAGTTCAATTTTGTTAAATACGCAAGCATAGCGGCAGGCTTTTTTGTAATAACGTTATTTGTCATTCTGATGGGTATGGTATTTCTTGCTGTTCTGTTTCGTTTTTATCATTTTGGAGATTTTATCATTCCCATTGCGATAACAATAATTCCGTGTTTTCTGTTTGTCATTGGAGCCGGTTTGCTGCTGGGCGGAATACAGTATAATTTCCTGTATGTTTTGATGATCGCATTTCTTTTACCTGGCTTTCTGCCGCTGCCGCCTTTTTTCGATCTGTACGGAGGCAATTTTTTTACCTCACATCCGCTTACATTGCCTACGGGGCTTTATGGCGAGCCCGCGTTTACATTGCCGGCCTCTTTCATTTTGGGCAGAGTGTGTTACAGCGCTGCCGGCGTTTTGATGGTATTATTAGTTAGAAAATCAGCACAAAAGTGCCCATTGTAATTAATACTCCCCCAATAACTGTTTTTATTGTAACTGCCTCTTTTAACACAACAAATGCCATCACCATTCCGATAACCAGGCTGAATTTATCTATGGGGATTACTTTTGATGCCTCGCCGATTTGCAGCGCCCTGAAATAAAAAAGCCACGACAATCCTGTTGTTATTCCTGATAATACCAAAAAAACTATGTTTTTCTGTCCAATGCCGGAAAATTCAGTATGCTTTCCTGTAATGAATACAATGGCCCAGGACATAATTAAAACAACAATGGTGCGAATTGCCGTTGCCAAATTTGAGTTTATGTTCTGAATGCCGATTTTTGCCAGTATTGATGTCAACGCGGCAAAAAAAGCCGATAATAGCGCAAATATAACCCACATAATAACCTCTTGTTTTCCAGTTGGTCTTATTCTTAATACTAATGCAGTGTATATCACTTTGCAATATTTCTATTAAAATTTGTACTAGCAAGTGATAGTTATCTAAAATTTAGTTGTTGTTTTATCTCTTACCAGGATATATAATACAGTGTAAAAAGGAGGTTGTTATTGTGAATAAGCTGGAGCGGGTAAGGGCTTTAGAGAATGGAAAAGGCATTCAATACTTACTGGACGCCTCCAAAATAGTTTTTAACAATCCCATAGCCATGTTCGATACAAATTATGATTTGAAAGCGTATACTGATGCTGCCACCGATGATCCTATCTGGAATGAACTTATAGCAACCGGGACATTCAGCATGAAGACCCAGGAGTTTTTCGCGAAAGAGTGTTTTACAGAACTTGTCGCAAATGCGAATAAACTGGTAATTTTGAAAAGCAGTTTATTAAAACATGACAGAGTATTGGGAAATATTTATAACATAGAGAATATCAAGGTTGCAAATCTGGTGATGGTTGGCGGCGGCATTCCCTTTGAGGAAGAAGAGATGGCCGCCTTTGAAGAGCTTGTAGACAAATTTACAATGGAAATACGTGATGACGAGTATTATGCCGCATCCGGAAGAGCATACCATGAGTCAATTATTATCAAGCTGCTCGAAGGGATTATCAAGGATCCCCTGATATACAACCCTCATGTGCAAATTGTTGTTGAGGGGTTTGAAGATTATCTTTTTGCGGCGGTTGTGGACATAGTGTATGAAAAACCGGCAGCCGAAGGCAGTAAACAAGACAGGCTCATATATTACAAAAATTTGTTATTGAAAAAGTACCCGTTATTTAAATACGCGGTTTATTCTGATTATATGGTAATGATTATGAGTTCAAAACATAATGGTTTTCATGAGGAAATTTTTTTTGATAAGGACGATAACCCTTTTATGCATAATAACCTCTTTGTGGGAATAAGCAGCAGCTTCGAAAACCCGTATCAATTACGTGAATATTATGACCAGGCTGTTGCCGTGTTAAAAAAAGGCATCGAAGACGGCGGCAGTCAGCGGATTTTTTCATAAATAATATACATAGGCATTTAATATCCCCCCCTTTTTTCACAGCGGAATATATATTAGACTGAACCCAATACAGGGAGTATATAAATGCCAAAGAGAACTGACATCAACAGTGTTATGATCATCGGCTCCGGCCCGATAATTATCGGACAGGCTTGCGAGTTCGACTATTCGGGAACACAGGCCTGCAAGGCGCTAAGAAGTTTGGGTTACAAAATCATTCTGGTAAACTCCAATCCTGCCACCATTATGACGGACCCGGTTACGGCAGATGTAACTTACATAGAGCCGCTTAATTTGGCGAGACTTACGGAAATTATTGATAAGGAAAGGCCCGACGCGCTTCTTCCCAATCTGGGCGGGCAGACCGGTCTTAACATGAGCCTGGAACTCCAAAAGGCCGGAGTTCTGGATAAATACAATGTAAAAGTAATTGGAATAAATCTTGATGCGATTGAACGCGGGGAAGATCGTATTGAGTTCAAAAAAACCATGGATAAGATTGGCGTCCAAATGCCCGGAAGTTATGAGGCTCTGTCAGTTGAGCAGGCAGTGGAGGTTGCTACCAAGCTTGGCTACCCTGTGGTAATCCGGCCTGCATATACAATGGGCGGGACCGGAGGCGGCATTGCCTACAACCAGGAAGAACTGCAGGTAATTGCAAACAGGGGAATACAGGCCTCGCTTATAGGGCAAATTTTGGTTGAAGAAAGTGTTCTTGGCTGGGAAGAGCTTGAAGTCGAGGTTGTAAGAGACGCTAAAAACAAAATGATCGCCATTTGCATGATCGAAAATATTGATCCCATGGGGGTTCATACCGGGGACTCCTTTTGTTCCGCGCCGATGCTTACAATCAGCGAAGATTTACAGGAACGGCTGAAAAATACTGCGTTTAAGATTGTTTCTGAAATCGGCGTTATCGGGGGAACAAATGTGCAGCTTGCCCATGATCCTGTTTCCGGAAGAATTGTTGTTATCGAAATTAACCCAAGAACATCGCGTTCCTCCGCCCTTGCCTCCAAGGCCACGGGTTTTCCAATCGCGTACGTGTCTGCGCTTTTGGCGGCCGGGCTTACTCTGGACGAGATCCCCTACTGGAAAGAAGGAACAATGGATAAGTATGTTCCTTATGGTGATTATATAGTTTTAAAGTTTGCCAGATGGGCCTTTGAAAAATTCCCCGGCATCGAAGACAAACTTGGAACGCAGATGAGAGCGGTCGGCGAAGTAATGAGCATAGGGCGTACCTTTAAGGAGACTTTTCAAAAAGCGATACGCTCCCTGGAAATCGGCAGGAGTGGTCTTGGCTTTGCGGGTAACTTTAACAAAATGAGTGTTGATGCCCTGCTGGAAAGAATTGCTGTTCCTAACAGTGAACGTTATTTCGCCATTTACGAGGCTTTGCGTAAAGGCGTAAGCATCGATGCAATAAATAATGCGAGTAAAATAAAAAAATATTTTCTGGAACAGATAAAAGAGCTCGTTAATCTGGAAAGTGAAATTTTGACATACAAAAAAAGGGTGTTGCCCGATGATCTCCTGGTAAGGGCAAAGAAGGACGGCTTTGCCGACAAATACCTGGCACAGCTTCTCGAAGTGCCGGAAGAATATATCAGGCTGCACAGAAAGGTTGCAGGCATTAACATGGAGTGGGATGTCGTCCCCGTCAGCGGAGCGGATGCCGAGTATTATTACTCTACATATAACGGTCTTGGAAAACTTGGCGGCGAACTGGCTTCTTCCAGGGAGAAACAGGGGCTTAAACCCAAGCCGGCTGTGGCAAACAACAAAAAAGTTATTATCCTTGGAGGCGGCCCCAACAGAATCGGACAGGGAATCGAATTTGATTATTGCTGCGTTCATACAGCCTTTGCCCTTCGTGAGCTTGGTTTCGAGACAATAATGATCAACTGCAATCCCGAAACGGTTTCCACGGACTACGACACTTCCAATAAACTTTATTTCGAGCCGTTGACAGTGGAAGACGTTCTTTCGATCTGCCGCCATGAACAGCCCCTTGGCATTATCGTCCAGTTTGGCGGGCAAACCCCGCTCAATATTGCGATGGAAATGAAAAGGGCGGGAGTGCCTGTTCTTGGGACAACGCCGGAAGTTATCGCGCTTGCAGAGGACAGGGATTTATTCAGAAAAATGATGGAGAAGTTGGATATTCCCATGCCCGAATCCGCTATGGCGTGTAACTATGAAGAAGCGGTGGTAGCCGCTGAAAGGATTGGCTATCCTGTCATGGTGCGCCCGTCCTATGTTTTGGGCGGCCGTGCGATGGAAGTTATCTTTGATGATTATCAGCTTAAAAATTATATTCAAATTAATGCCCGGTATATCAGCGATGAAGCGCCGATCCTTATCGACCGCTTTTTGAATAACGCCCTTGAATGTGAAGCGGACGCTCTGGCTGACGGGAAAAACGCTTTTATGCCGGCAGTAATGGAGCATATCGAGTACGCCGGTATTCATTCAGGCGATTCAGCCTGTGTTATCCCCACTGTCAATATTACCGAAGAACAAACGAAGACAATACGTGACTATACTTGTAGAATCGCCAGTGAACTGGGCGTTGTCGGACTTATCAATATACAATATGCCATACACAACGGCAAAGTGTATGTTTTGGAAGCCAATCCGCGCGCATCAAGAACGGTACCGATTGTTTCCAAGGTTTGCAATCTTAATATGGCGAACCTGGCTGCAAAGCTGATAATGGCGGAGTATGCCGGGCAGGCCGTCAATCTTGAAACGATGAAAGCGCCGAAAATACCATATTTCGGCGTTAAAGAAGTGGTTCTTCCGTTTAATATGTTCCCCGAAGTTGATCCTGTTCTTGGCCCGGAAATGAGATCCACGGGCGAAGTTTTGGGACTGGCCGACTCCTTTGGGCTGGCGTTCTACAAAGCGCTGGAAGGCAGCAAGACCATTCTGCCTCTTTCCGGCTCGGTGTTAATTTCGGTTGCAAAAAAAGACCGTCAGGATTTGGTTGAGACTGCCAGGCGCCTGGAAAAACTTGGGTTCAGGATTTTTGCCACGAGAGGGACATTTTCGTATCTTGCAGATAACGGTATACGCGCCGAGGCGATCAACAAACTGCATGAAGGACGCCCCAACGTTGAAGACGCCATAATAAACCGTCAATTGGACATGATAATAAACACGCCCGGCGGAAACAAGCGCAGTGCTGACGATGGTTCCTACATAAGAAAATCGGCTATCAGATATAATATTCCGTACATGACTACTTTAACGGCTGCGCTTGCAAGCGCTAAGGGCATCGAAGAAAAACTGAAAAGTTCAGACAAGAATATTTTTTCGCTGCAGGAGTATCATAAAAGGTAGGGGCGGCCTTACGCCTTAAACCTTTTTAGCCGCAGGGCATTTGACACGACCGACACGGAGCTTAGGCTCATTGCAGCTGCTGCAAACATGGGGCTCATCAAGGGACCTCCAAAAAGATACAGAAGCCCTGCGGCGACAGGAATGCCAAGTGTGTTGTAGGCAAATGCCCAAAAGAGATTTTGTTTAATTGTACGGATTGTCTGTTTGCTCAAATTGATTGCCGTTGGTACGTCCATAAGATCGGAGCGCATCAATACAATGTCTGCGCTTTCCATTGCGACATCTGTGCCGCTGCCTATGGCGATGCCAATGTCCGCCTGTACCAGCGCCGGGGCGTCGTTAATTCCGTCTCCAACCATTGCCACCTTTTTACCTTCATTTTTAATTTTTTTTATTTCATGGGATTTATCTGATGGAAGCACCTCCGCCAGCACATGATCAATCCCTACCTGCTTTGCGATGGCGGCGGCGGTTTTTTTGTTGTCGCCTGTTATCATCACTACTTCAATTCCCATTTTGTGCAGATGTTCTATAGCTTTGCCGCTGCCTGCCTTTACAACATCGGCGACTGCTGCAATCCCTGCAAGTTTTCCGTCAAGAGCGGCATACATCGGCGTTTTGCCCTCATCTGCCAGTCTGTCAGACTGCGCGTCCAATGCAGAAAGAGAAACACCCCGTTCAATCATGAGTTTTCTGTTTCCAATGAGGATGGTGACTGGGGAGGGGTGGGAAGCACTTGACGATGTAGTATCAATTACCGCTTCGACGCCCCGGCCGGGAATGGCTTTGAAATCATTTACGGGAAGCAGGCCAAGGCCGCGTTTTTCTGCTTCCTGCACAATGGCCTGCCCCAGCGGATGCTCAGAACCTTTTTCAGCGGATGCGGCTAGCTGTAGAAAAAAAGTTTCCCCATTCCCTGGTCCCCAATCCCCAGTTACTATAACATCAGTAACCCGCGGCTTGCCCTCGGTTATAGTCCCGGTCTTGTCAAAAACTATCGTGTTGATCTTGTGGGTAATTTCCAGAGCCTCGCCGCCCTTTATCAATATGCCGTTTTCCGCGCCTTTTCCCGTGCCAACCATAATTGCCGTCGGCGTTGCAAGACCCAGGGCACAGGGGCAGGAAATAACAAGCACAGTAATAAAAATTGAAAGCGCAAATGCCGCACTGCCGCTTGCCATGAACCACGCTATACCGGCTACTGTCGCAATTACAAACACGGCCGGAACAAACACGCCGCAAACTTTATCGCCCAATGCCGCTATGGGAGCCTTGCTGCCCTGGGCATCTTCGACAAGTTTAATGATCTGCGCCAGCGCAGTATCAGCTCCGACTTTATCCGCCCTGAATTGTATTGTCCCTGTTGTGTTAATCGTTGCGGCATATACGACGTCGCCTGCCTTTTTGTCCACGGGCATACTTTCGCCTGTCAGCATGGATTCGTCTATGGCGGTGTGTCCATTCACGACCGTACCGTCCACGGGAATTTTCGCACCCGGCTTCACAACGATAATATCGCCGGTTTTCACTTCATCAATCGGGATTTCTTTTTCAATACCGTCTTGTATAATGATGGCAGTTTTCGGCGCAAGCCCCATCAGTTTTTTTATCGCTTCGCCGGTTTTGCCCTTTGATACAGCTTCGAGAGTTTTTCCAAGTAGTATTAAAGCAAAAATTACTCCGGCTGTTTCATAATAAAGAAAGTTTGCCGCGGCGAAATCACCGCCGGCAATCTTCCATGTGTTATATGCACTGTAAATTATGGCCGACGAAGTTCCCACAGCAATCAAAGAATCCATGTTTGGGCTGCGGCGGACTAGCGCCGTAAAGCCAACGGTGTAAAATTTAAAACCAGCTATGACAATGGGAAGCGTTAAAATTATTTGTACTATCGCAAATTTTAGCGGGAAGTTTTCCATAACATGATGAATCGATGTCCAAAACGGAAGCCACTTGAATGGCAGCATGGGAGCCATTGTCATATAAAAAAGCGGCAGTGCAAAAATAATGGCGATAAAGGTTTTGGTTTTCAGTGTTTTAATTTCTTTTTGTTTTTTTTTCCAATTCTCATCGTCAGTGACTGCTTTTTTTATCTCAATCGTCTGATAGCCTGCATTTTCAACAGCTTCGCGGATAGCGGAAAGTTTTATCGCCTGCGGGTCGTAAGCAACGGTTACTTTTTCTGTAGCCAGGTTTACCGATGCAGAAGATACGCCGGAAAGTTTTCCAATTGCCTTCTCTACCCGCGCGGCGCAGGCGGCACAGTGCATCCCGCTGACACCCAATGTTTCGTTTTGCATTTATGCTTTATATTATAACACAAATTCCGACAGCCTGCACGACTCGTGCAGGCTGTCTGGAAAACCAGCGGATATTATAACTTTATCGAAAACTTTTACTTACTTGTAAGTCACCATTTCGCTGGCACTTCTGCGCGGCGAGGCGGCGCTTACCGCATCTGTTCCGGCGGTAACCCTGCCTATGCGCACAACGGCTACGGCGTTACGGTTGGCGGGAAGCCCCAGATCGCCTTTAAGCTCCCTGTTCAGCGCGGCAATGGGGCCGGTATATATCTGGGAGCCGTAGCCAAGTGCCTGCGCCGCCAGATAAATTGTCTGTGTTGCCAGGGCGCAGTCGATAATTTCCCTGTTTGTAGTACCCTCGGTCGAGATTACAATGATCACATTACCCTGAACCGACTGGGGAATAATTCTTTGGGTAAGGCTCAAATTCTGCACCACCGTGAAAAACCAGGGCTGGCGGTTGCCAGCGCTGCTGGTGCGTACGCCTGCCTGCACGATAAGGTCCAAATCCGCCCTGGGTATCGCTCCCGTGGTAAAGGCCGTACGGGGCGAATAATTATTAAGAATAACCCCAAGGCGGGCAGCCGCATCCTGAGCCGGCAGGGAAAAAACGCAAAGCGCCGCGCCAAGTAAAACAGCAATCAGATTTTTCTTCATTGAATTGCCTCCTGTTATATCAATCTTATACATCATATTTCTGAACCGTACCAGTCCAGTTTTCTGGTTAGGAACATTACCAGGGCAATTACCGCAAAGGCTCCGGTGGAACCAATTAAAAGAGCGTACGATTCAGCGTTCAACACCGCATACAGCAGCACATACGACAGGGTAACTGTCAGCCCCATGTACCAGCTTTTATTCCACGAAGGCAGCAGCGAACGCGAATAAAGGGTTAAAAGGATGGCAACTGCGCCGGCGGCAATCAGGTATGCCAGGTAGAACTGCATCTGCTCCGAAAGGGAGAGCAGCAGCAGATAAAAAACTACATTACCGATTCCGGAAAGCAGATACGGCACCGGATGAATCCGCTTTTTGGTAAATACTTCCAACAGAAAAAGTGTTAAAAAGGGAACAACCAGAAAAAGTATCGCATACTTGACCGCTCTGGTATTCAGGGAATAAGTATCAATGGCACGGAAAAAATTCACTCCAAAAAGGGAGTTGTTGAAATCCCGCCGGTTGATTTCGGCGCCTTCATTTTTCCAGTAAAGGGGAATGTCGCGGCTCAGGTAACTGATGTCCCAGACTGCGTTAAAGCCGCTGTCTGTGATGCTCGATGATGCCGGAAGAAAAGCCCCCTGAAAAGAAGGCGATGGCCAATCTGCGGAAACTTCAATGTGAGAATCCTGACCAACTGGAAGGAAGCGAACCAACTGTCCCCCTTGAATAGTTATGGCAATATTAAACAACGTTTCGGAATTTGATAAATCCGGCAGGGCTGCATATATGCCGCTGTTTATAGTGCCGCTCTGGTAACCCTTAGTCCCCATTGAAAATGACGAGCCGGTGAAAGCAAGCCCCCGGCTGCCAGGCTGAAAGAAAAGTTCCCTGCTCTGTCCCGAAGGCTGATTATTCCAGATGGCTTTCTCGATCCTGCGTATCCCTTTCTGACTCGACAGGGCTATAATCAACTCTGCTTGATTAAGATGTACCTCTTCGTTGGGAAGCAGGGATAAAAGAGCCGCTTCGGGATTGAAATTTCCGGAAAAGACCAGATCCCCCGAAAACAGCGGCACGGAAAAAATTCCTCTCTTGCGGATTTCGGTAATATAGTTTGAACGGATATCAAGCTTTTGCGGCGTTATGATTAAGGTAAAAGGATTTTTGATAATTTCAACTCTTTCGCCGTCACGTTCCAGCCTGGTAATGTGTTCCTCGGTTCTTGTCCCGGGAATGGCAATTACCGGTCCAATGGCAATCAGCTCGCTGCCCCAGGCTTCCATAATGCCTTCTTCTGCCGAGCGCGCGGTCATGTTACGTTCGCTGATTAAGCCCCGTATCAAAGCCAGAGGGATAAGCAGTAACAGTACAAGAATAAATAATATTACAATCTTGAAGGTATACCCACGGGAGATTTTTTTAGCCCGCTCTTTTTTTTCTGTTTCCATGCCTGTATTGTAACGGGTTTGCGCCTTTGCGTGAAGGCGACGGATTCAATATCAAAATATATACTTTGTACCAAAATAATAGGCCAATCACTTGCCAAACAAGCAAACATTTACTAGCATTAAATATCGGTGTTACCTAATATTTAAGCAGGGTATGTATTTACCAAAAAAAGGAGAAAACAATGGCAAACAAAAAAATGTGGCTGGGAATACTGGCAATTCTGTTGGTATTCGGATTGACGGTTATTGGCTGTGATACTGGCGGTGGCGGCGGCAGTGGAGGCGGCGGTAAGATTGAAGGGACATGGGGAGATGGTTCAAGCCATGAACAGACAATTACATTTACCGGCTCGAACTATGTATTTGCTGATGAAGATGGCGCTGTACTAAGCAGCGGGACATATACCCTTTCCAGTAATGGGAAAGATATAACGTACAATCAAACTTTCCCATCAACAGATACTTATGAAGGATATTATTTCCCCAGAGATAATCCTCCCCAGCTCACTGCCGATTTTTCTGGTTTTAATGTTACGTATTATAAAAAAGATGGTTCGACAAATGGCGGCGGCGATATCACATATACAGTAGACGCAAAGGGAACGCCGACAGATTATATTAAATTTTACTTTCAGGGTGAAGTAACCGATTTAACTCTTTCTCACATAACAGTTACCAATGTAACCGGAGCTGTAACTGTAACTTCCCTAAGTACTGTATCTGCGAACCTTGGTGAATGGACGTATGAACTTTATGTAACAACAACGCAATCTGGTACTGTCAAGATAAAAGTCACAAAAGCCGGTATAGAAGCTGAAGAAAAAGAAGTAACTGTTCAGGCAGGGAGCGGTTTAGGGGAAACTGATATCACCTATACCGTAGAGGCAAGAGAAACTCCAACCGAACGAATTGTTTTCTTATTTCAGGGGGAAGTTACTGATTTGGCTGTTACCGACATAACAATTACCGATGGAACCGGATCACTAATTGCAAATGAACTTAGTCCTGTATTTATACTCCTCAATCAATGGAGGTATGAATTATTTGTATTTGCTGTACAATCTGGTACTGTTTATATTAAGGTAACAAAAGACGGTATAGAGACCGTTGAAAAAGAAGTAACTGTTATAAAAGGCCTTGATGATAACCTTGTCTTGGATGACGGGTGGGCATGGGTAAGCAGTGGTGGTAGTGGTGATGGTGGTTATATCTTCAAATCAGATGCCACTTATCAGAGAATTGAAAAAATTGGTGATAGTTGGAAAGTTGAAAGAACCGGTACATGGAAGGCATATGGTGGTCAATTAACATGGGATCCTGGTTCATCGAGCGGCTCGATAGGTTATTCGGTAGAGGGCAATATTTTCACTTTGGCGGGTAATGGTTTTACAAAAACCAATATAGGTGTGATCAACTAAGATATGTGAAACATATTTAACTTCACATAACAAACAGTTAACGTTTCGCCGCCTTGCCGCCCGCGAGTGGCCGGGCGGCGAAGCTTTTTCCAATGTTAGATGAGACATGAGTGAATTTTCTTCAGAAAAGCCCGTGTTGATAATTTTTGAATATTGATGTACAACAATTAAATGAAAAATCAGTACATAGAAAGAAAATAATTGTAATAAGGGATTGTAGATAACCCATATAACAGCGCATTACAAACTGTTAATGCTGCGCTCATCGCAGCCCTGTGACGGGCTGGAATGTTATCAACTCGGAACGTTATAATAGGATTGTTATGAAAAATAAGCTTATATTTATGCTTTGCCTTTTAATTTGCAGTTGTAAGTCGCAGCAAGCCGGAGAAACTATGAAGGACATTGAAAATATTTTAGTCAAAGAATTGAACAAGAATAAAACACCATCAGTTCAATACATTGTCTTTGACAGGGATAATATAATTTATAAATACCAGTCAGGTTTTTCAAATATTTATAATCAAAGTATTGTAAATGGTAATACTACCTATAATGCATTCTCCGTAACAAAAACGTTTACTGCATTGGCAATAATGCAATTAGCGGAGAAAAATTTGTTAAATATTAACAATCCAGTAAAAGATTATTGGACAGATTTTCCATATTCTTCAGAAATTACAGTAAAACACATTTTAACTCATTCCGCTGGGATTCCTAATCCAATTCCCTTGAGTTGGATACATTTAATAGAAGAACATTCATCCTTTGAAATGAATTCATTTTTTCAGGAAATTATTTCTAAAAACAATAAAGAAAAATCAAAACCTAATGTAAAATTTGCTTACTCTAATCTTGGTTATTATCTTCTCGGGGTTTTGGTTGAAAAAATAACCGGACAAACATATGAAAATTATGTTAGAGAAAATATTATTATTCCATTAAATATCAATGATAATGAATTGGATTTTACAATCATAAATTCCGTAAACCATGCAACAGGCTATCACAAAAGATCTAGTTTTTCTAATATTATATTGGGATTTTTAATAAATAAAAAAGAATTTATTGATAAAACAGAAGGCAAGTGGAATTCTTTTAACAATTTTTATGTAAATGGTTCTCCGTATGGCGGTTTAATAGGTACACCCTCGGCATTTGTGGCTTATTTACAGGACTTATTAAAGCCTGACAGCATTTTACTTACAAATGAGTATAAGGAGTTATTATTTACAGAAAATATAACAAATAATGGGAAAAACACAGGAATGTGTTTGTCCTGGTTTAAGGGGAAATTGAATGAGCAAACATATTTTTCACATGCCGGGGGAGGCGGTGGTTATTATTGTGAAATTAGAATTTATCCCGAACTGGGAATTGGAAGTGTAATTATGTTCAATCGTACGGGAATGTCTGATGAAAGATATCTAGATAAGCTGGATATCCATATAATAAAGCGTCAAAATCTTTGAAAACGATCATGTTGATGTAAAGTTTGATATGGAAAAATAGAAAGCAGGAAAAACATATATGAATCACTGCTGCCGCATTGTGGGTAACAAGATACATATCGCTATAAAAGCCATTCCAGGTGCTTCAAAAACTGAATTTGCCGGAGTGAAAGAGGGGTGCTTGCGAGTTCGCATAGCCGCCGCACCGGAAGATGGCAAGGCGAATGCTGCATTGATTGCTTTCTTCGCAAAAGCCATCGGCTGTCCCAGGCGGGAATTGACTTTGCTGTGTGGAGAAAAATCCCGTAATAAAATCCTTGCATTGCCGCTTGTGTACAGGGAGCAGCTGGAATCAATACTTCGTTCTTGTATGGGCGATATTGCTGTTGGCGGCGGAACAGTTGTATAGTTAAGTATGGACATGGATAAAAGGAAAATAATCCAAAAAATATCAACAAATCTGCTTGAACAGCATCATGATTTTGCCGCTTTTCCCGGTACCGAAAATATTATTGGGATAATAAATAAAATAAGGGCGGCAATTTATCCTGAATATTTTATCGAATCACTGGAATCAAAACCATTGGCTTTATGGCTTCAGTCGCTGCTTGAAGACATCTACACGGGGCTGCGAGACGAAATAAAAACAGCGCTGTTAAAACGGGGGGGCATCGGGGGAGCCGCACGTCTTGCAGATAAAGTTTCCATGGGCTTGCTAGAACATCTTGCCGGCATAAAGCGGATGTTAAAAAAAGACGCCGAAGCCGGCTTTAAGGGCGATCCTGCGGCGCAGAGTATTGGTGAAGTAATACTGACATACCCCGGGTTCTTTGCCGTTTTTGTGTACCGGATTGCCCATTTTATTTTTTCGCAGGGCATACCACTAATACCTAGAATAATGAGCGAACACGCCCATAGTGTTACGGGAATTGATATTCACCCCGGCGCTGCGATAGGAGAATACTTTTTTATTGATCATGGCACCGGCGTTGTTATAGGTGAAACAACCGTTATCGGCAATCATGTAAAGCTGTATCAGGGTGTTACCCTGGGTGCGCTTTCCACCAAAAGCGGACAAAAACTCGCGGGAAAAAAACGCCACCCCACCATCGAAGACAATGTTACGATTTATTCCGGAGCGACAATACTTGGCGGCGAAACGATAATCGGCAAAAACTCAACCATTGGCGGAAATGTTTTTATTGTTGAATCCATTCATCAGAACACAACGGTAAAGGGCGCTAAACAAAAGGGAAAATAAATGCCAAAGATTGCAGACAGCTTAGCGGAATTAATCGGAAAAACGCCCTTGCTGCGCCTGAACAGGTATGCAAAAGCGCAAAACCTGGAAGCGGAAATTATCGGCAAACTTGAATACCTGAATGCGACCGGCAGCATCAAAGACCGTATCGCGCTGGCAATGATAAACGATGCTGAAAAAAACGGCAGGTTAAAGCCCGGCTCGGTCATTATCGAGCCAACCAGCGGCAACACCGGCATCGGTCTTGCGTCCGTTGCGGCGGCGCGCGGATACCGCATAATACTCACCATGCCGGAAACAATGAGCATGGAACGCCGTAAACTGTTAGCTGCATACGGCGCGGAACTTGTGCTCACCGATGGAACCATGGGCATGAAGGGAGCAATGGCAAAAGCTGAGGAACTTGCCGCCGCAACGCCCGGAGCGTTCGTCCCCGGGCAGTTTGTAAATCCAGCCAACCCGCAGGCGCATAGGGAAACCACAGGGCCTGAAATCTGGGAGGATACCGGCGGCAAAGTGGATATATTTGTTTCCGGCGTCGGCACCGGCGGCACAATTACCGGCGCTGGCGGCTTTTTGAAAAATAAAAACCCCGCTTTACAAATAATCGCCGTCGAGCCCTTTGATTCGCCTGTTCTGGCCGAAGGCAGGGCCGGGCCGCACAAGATACAGGGCATCGGCGCGGGCTTTGTGCCGGACACGCTGGATACATCTATTTATGATGAAGTTATCAAAGTAAAAAACGAGGACGCATTTCAAACCGGACGCATTCTTGCCCGCAGCGAAGGACTGCTTGCCGGAATATCTTCTGCCGCAGCGCTTTGGGCGGCAACGCAGATTGCAATTCGCCCTGAAAACAATGGAAAAATAATCGTTGTAATTCTTCCCGACACGGGCGAAAGGTATCTTACTACACCGCTGTTTGGGGAATAGGTTTTTTCCCGTATCAAGATTTGCGAAACAACAGCAGGACAACACCCGAAAGCGCCAGGCCGCCCGCCGTGCAAAGAATGTATAATGCCTTTATGCCAGTCAGCACGCCGGCTGACTGATTGGCGGCCCGTGACGTATATCCAAGAATTGCCAGTGTCAGCGGCACTATGCTGCTTGCGATAGCGGAAGCCATGGTTGAACTTAAATCCAAAGCTGCCGTTAAAATTTCGCTCATCTTCATGTTTTGCCTCATCCGTATCTCATCGGAAAAAGAAGCCATCACGGTGAAGACCAGATTCGCGACAATGGCGGTAAACACACCGTAAAGTACGGCGCAGGCAATCAACGGGAAGGGACGGGTCCCGGCAGCCAGCATCAAAAGGCAGGCGCATGTTGATGCAAATAGTCCAAAAATAATAAGTGACTCTTTTTTTGCAAACGACAATAGCCGCGGTATAACGGGCTGTACAGCCAATGGCGAGATAAGTCCGGCAAAAATAATCACCGGCAATAAATCCGATCGCCCCATGTAATAAGTCATGTAGTAATATGTTGTAAGACTTTTGAACGAGTCGGCAATGGAGTAAAGACAGAAACCGGCCAAAAACAGCAGTATCCGCCTGTTACGCCCAATGGCCAGGAACATTTCCTTAATGCCTGGCTTGTCCTGAATACCGCCATAATGTCTTTCTTTTAGCCTAAAGTAGGCGTTAAAATAGAGAGGCATGGCGATAACTGCAAACATCGCGAGAGTCAGCCGGAAGCCTTTGGCCATGTTTTCACCGCCGAAGAAATTAGCCAGCGGAAGCATAAATGTTCCGATAACGATAAAAGCAAAAATTGCGCTGCTGTTGGAGAATGATACAAATTTTGTCCGGCCGACATCGTCTAATGAAAGGTAGGGAAGCATGGCGATGGCCGCTGTATGCAGCGCCAGCCAGCACACATCGCAAAGAATCAGAAAAAAGGAAATGTAAATAATTCGGAAAGAAATATTGATTTCCGGCGCCATGCCCAGCGCTGCCAGGCCGACGGCGAACGGGAGCGCAAACCATTTAAAGTACGGGCGGTATTTGCCGTCCTTAAAATTTGTGCGGTTGATCAGCAGTCCCATCGCCTGACCGGTTACTACACTGAATATTCTGAGACACAGAAGAAGGACTGCCGTTGCAGCCGAAGGAATCATTGCCACATCTGTGCAAAACATCAACAGATAAAATGATGAAAATGCCATATAGATGGCCGAAGCAAACTGCGCTCCGCCAAAAGACAGCATCTCTTTGATATTTATATTTTCAGATTTTATATCACTCAACTGCTTCGCCTTTGCATAAAATTAAATGTTTCAGGCTTTTTTAGTACCGCATCTTTCCAGCATTATATCAAATGTTTCCCTTAACATTTCCCCCATGCCCCTGCCGGTAAAATCCGATCTATCATCGCCTATGTCCAGCATTCTTCTGGTAGCAAATGAATAAAACAGGCTTGCGCTGGCCTTCATCCAGTAATCCGGATCGGCATCCTGATGAATGATGCCCAGTTTTTTCAATACATCAATAACCTTCCCTACATTTTGCTCGGAGCGCAGGATAAACTGTTCTGCCATATATTTGCGTACAATCGGGTTGCGCAGCTGCTCCTGTAAAAGCACACAGAGTACTTTCAGATAATAATTCTGCCGTTCGGGCGGGAAATAAAGCTGTAAACAGCTCAATATACCATCTGATGTCGGATTTTCCTGTAATATCTTATTTATGTCTTTTTTTGAAAATACGTCTATGTTAAACGAAGAATAATCTTCCAGCATCTGTTGCAATATTGCATTCTTGGAAGAAAAATGATTATAAATGGAACTGCCCTTAACGCCTACAGCCGTTGCCAGTTCACGAACTGATGTTTCTGTAAAACCTTTTTCGGAGAATAATTCCGCTGCACAGCTTAGTATCTTTTCCCTGGTTGTATTTTCACTTGATTCTGGCGCCACGCTACTCATCCCCTGTTTCATGAGTTCAATAAATGGGCACATTCCAAAAGCTGCTGCTCCGGAACAAGGTTTAACATGACCAAATTGTACCAGAGTTTGAATTATTTGTCAAACGTCCGTAATAGCGCATAACTATTGAGGTGGTCTTGCTTATTACTTGTTGGCGGAATGTTTCCCCACTAGTGTATTTTTTTTTTATATTTTGTATAATATTACGATATGATTTTACCCTGGAAAGGAGGCAGAGTCAGGCTTATTGCCGCCGCCGCTAAAGACAGAAAGTTCGGTTTTTTTCTTTGCTGTACGGCAACCCTTGGAACAGTGGCTTTTTCTTTTTTAAGCCCGCAGATAATCCGCTATACCATCGACTCGGTTATTGGGAATGTGCCCCTGCAGGCGCCGGCTTTTGTGATAAGAATAGTCGGGTTTATCGGTGGAATAACCGTACTCAAGAATCACATCTGGATATGCGCGCTCTTTGTTGTGGGAGCAGCTCTGTTGTCCGGTCTTTGCGATGTTATCCGCACTTACACCAGTTTTGAACTTGGCGAAACCGTCGCGTGGAGGCTGCGAAATAACCTTTACGGACACATACAAAGGCTTACCTTCGACTGGCACATTGGCTGTCAAACAGGGGATATAATCCAGCGCTGCACCACCGATGTAGACAATATCCGCAACTTTATCCATTGGGAACTAAGCGAATTTATGCGGACTATATGTGTTTTTATAATTGCCCTAGCGGTAATGTTTTCCATGGATATTTTTATGTCTCTGGTAGCGCTTATTTTTATACCGGTTATTATGGTTTTTTCAATTTTGTACTTTCGAAAGGTAAGCAGGGAATTTGCCCAGGCTGATATTGCCGAAGGGGTCATGCAGGCTGCGGCTCAGGAAAATTATACCGGTGTGCGGGTTGTGCGTGCCTTTGGCAGGGAATCCCACGAGATGGAAAAGTTTTCTGAAAAAACCAAAAAATATCAGGACATCTGGACTTACATCGGAAAGATGCTTGGCGTTTTCTGGGGCGCGGGTGATTTATTTTCCGGCTTGCAGCTTGTAACGATTGTCTGCGCCGGCGTCTGGCGAAGTGTGCAGGGGCAGCTTACACCGGGAACATTTCTTGCCTTTTATGCCTACTGCAACTGGATGATATGGCCGGTTCGCCAGCTTGGGCGTTTGCTTGCCGATCTTTCCAAAACGCTGGTTGCCGCAGATCGTGTAAGGGAAATACTTGCCGTTGAACCTGAGACCGATCCCCCTGGCGCTATGTTACCCGAAATCATGGGAGAAATATGCTTTGACAAAGTTTCCTTTGGTTACAGCAGCGAACCTATATTGCAGAATATTTCTTTCACACTCAAGCCTGGCGAGAGCCTTGCCATACTTGGAGCTACTGGATCGGGGAAGTCCACACTGATTCACCTGTTGGGACGCCTCTACGAACTTAAAGACGGCGAGGGACTAATCACCATCGACGGGATCGATATTCGCCGCATTGCCCGCGCCCACCTGCGCCGCCATATCGGCCTGTGCCTGCAGGAGCCCTTCCTGTTTTCTAAAACCATTCAGGAAAATATTACACTTGCGAACCCGAATCTTGAAATGACAGAAGTACGGGCTGCGGCTTCAACAGCCATGGCGGATGAGACCATCATGGGTTTTGCAGATGGATACAACACAGTGATCGGCGAGCGCGGGGTTACCATTTCCGGAGGGCAGAAACAGAGGGTGGCGATTGCACGGATGCTGGCGTGTAACACTCCGGTAATGATTTTCGATGACAGTCTTTCCGCGGTAGATACCGAGACTGATGCAAAAATCCGCGCGGCTCTGCGCAGGCGGGTTAAAGATGCGGCGGTGATTATTATCTCTCACCGTATATCGAGCCTGATGCAGGCAGACAAAATTCTTGTCCTGATGAACGGTACCATTGAAGAAATCGGCTCCCATGCGGAACTTATGAAACGGGGCGGCGCCTACCGCCGGATTTTTGACTTGCAACAGGGGGCAATCGATGGGTGATTATGGCGATTATGAATATGTAGATTCCAGCAAACCCATGTCTTTAAGCATATGGAAGAAGATGTTTCCGTTTGTTCTGCCTCAGAAAAAAAAGCTTATTTACTGCATGTGCTTTATGCTTTCCGTTGCGGTAATTGATGTGGTTTTTCCCCTTATTCTTGGCTATGTTATCAAGCACAACATTGAACCACGTTCCCTGGCAGGTTTGTGGAAGGTTCTCATTTTTTCGATTTTCCTGATGATAGTACAGGCGGTAAATGTCCGTTTCTTTGTTGATCTTGGAGTGCGCATCGATGTTGCCATTGCGCGGGCGATACGAAATGCTGTTTTTTTCCATCTGCAAAAATTAAGCCTTTCCTATTACAACAAGACGCCGGTCGGCTATATGATGGCGCGGACAAATTCCGATACCGGCCGTATCGGCGAGCTGATTGCATGGGGTCTTATCGACTTTAGCTGGTCTGTTTTTTACTGTCTTGGCATTATCGCCGCCATGTTTATTCTGCACTGGCAGATGGCTCTTATCGTCTGTGTTACCATTGCGCCGCTGGCGCTCTTTACCTTGTTTTTCCAGAAGCGGATACTTTCGGTGAACCGTATCATGCGTAAACTCAATTCTAAAATGACCGGCGCCATGAACGAAGGCATTACCGGCTCGCGGACTGTAAAGGTATTGGTTGCCGAAGAACAGAGCCTTGCGGGATATTCAGCGATTACCGGCGAATATCGTTTTCATGCAAACCACATGGCGCGGCTCAGATCAATCTATATTCCGCTGGTTCTTTTTATTGGCTCCATAGCGACTGCCCTGGTATTGAGCTATGGCGGCTGGGAAATCACTGTTTTGGGAGCCGACCTTTCCGTTTTGGCTGTTTTTTACAGTATGCCGGCGGCTTTTTCTGGCCGGTTCAGAATATTGCCCGTATTATTACCGATTTTGTTTCTACCCAGCCCAATGTTGAGCGCGTAACGGATATTTTGGAACAATGCCCGGGAATTACCGACAGGCCCGATGTTATCGAAAAATATGGCGACAATGTAAACGCGAAAAAAGAAAACTGGGAGCCCATTCTTGGGGATGTGGAATTCAGGGACGTGACGTTCATGTATCCCGACGGCCATGAAAATATACTCGAACACTTTAACCTGCGTGTAGAGCGCGGAACATACATCGCCATTGTGGGAGAGACAGGCGCAGGTAAATCCACCATTGTAAACCTTGTTTGCCGGTTTTTCGAGCCGACATCAGGGGAAATTCTGATAGATGGCAGGGACTACCGGCAGCGGAGCCAGCTCTGGCTTCACAGCAGCCTGGGTTATGTGCTGCAAACTCCGCATCTTTTTACCGGAACAATCCGTGACAATATCCGATATGGCCGGCTCGAAGCAAGCGACGGTGAAGTGGAAGCCGCCGCCGCAAGCATTCACGCTGACAGAATAATTGCCAAACTGGAGAAGGGCTTCGACACCGAGGTTGGCGAAGGCGGCGACCGCCTGTCTACCGGAGAAAAGCAGCTTATTTCCCTGGCGCGGGCTGTTCTTGCCAATCCCCGGATATTTATTCTTGATGAGGCAACAAGTTCCGTGGATACCGAGATGGAAATGATTTTACAGAATGCGGTACATGCCCTGTTGGAAGGCAGAACGAGTTTTGTTATTGCCCACCGGCTGTCTACGATACGGAATGCCAACATAATTCTTGTTATCGAAGACGGGAAGATTATTGAGCGGGGAAACCACAAAGAACTGATGGCTAGCCGCGGGCATTATTACAAATTATATACGCGCCAATTCGACGACGAAGCGGAAGAGAATGTGTTGCGGGGTTAAACTTTCAGGTGATTCCGAGCGCCTGTATTTGGGAGGAAGCCCTAGCGCCGGACATCCGCCGAAGTAATACTGAGCCTTCCATCAGCCTTGCGGCTTGCAATCTTTTTAAAATATTCGAAATACTGTTTGTCCATTATTGCAATGTGGGTTAACACCCATTCTTTAAGGAACTTGGTAAATGTTGAAAGAGAGAATTTCCTGCCGGCTTCAAAATCCCGGATATTTTCTACAACCGTTAAAACAAAGGTATCGTGGGCTTTTTTATGTTCGCGATAGCCGGAAAATTTTGTGGCTATCATTATTTTTTCTTCTGTTGCAAAGTGAATTTTTACATAGTTGACCGCTTTTTGAATAACAGACTGAAAATAGACGCGTTCAACCGCAGCATCACCCACAGCATGATTAAACATATCATTGACCAGCTCCAGCAAACCCTTGTGCTGCTCATCGATCAATTTTATGCCCACGGAAAATGTGGAAGACCACGTTACTAATTCCGACTTAGTTTTCGCCATCGTATACCGCCATTTTGTATGTCTCGCATAATTATACATATAATTATCGGATAATTCAACAGGAATTTCACGAAATTAATATATCTATAATACAGTATTCATGATTATTAGCTAAAAAATCAACTATATTGTGAAAACAAACAAAAAACGCTGTTAATCCGTCAAATCTGAAAGGGAAATTGGCTTTGGACTGTCGTTTTGGCCTTCGATTTTGGCCAATTCTTCGAGCAGTTCCCGTCCCCTGCGAGACAGTTTTTCGGGTATTTTGACCATCAGTTTTATGTAAAGATTGCCACGCCGCACCCCCGAGGGAACCCCCTCGTCGCGGATTCGCAGCATTTTACCGTTTTGGATACCCGCCGGCACTTTTACCTTGATTGTTTTGTTGTCCAGAGTGGTAACATGGATATCGGCCCCCAGGGCAGCCTGGCTTACCGATATGGGAACTGCGCAGTAAAGGTCGTAATCCTGGCGCTCAAAGTATTCGTGGGGCTTTATCCTGATAAATACATAAAGATCCCCCGGGGGGCCGCCGTTTGCGCCGGCGTCGCCCTGCTTGGGAATAACTACCCGCTTGCCGTTTTCCACCCCCGCGGGAATGGTTACCATGATTTTCTGCCGCTTTTTCTGGGTACCGGAGCCCCCGCAGTCCCGGCAGGGCTGTTCGATAATGTAGCCTTCGCCGCCGCAGTTGTGGCAGGTAGAGGCTACCGAGAAAAACCCCTGGCTGTGCCTTATTTGCCCTGATCCCTGACAGGCAGGACAGGTTTTCTTGCCCGCTCCGTTGGCGGCGCCGGAACCCTTGCAGGTGGGGCAAGACTCGTTGTGGGAATATTGAATTTCAACCTTTGTACCGAAAACGGCGTCCTTAAACAGGATTTCGATGTCATAGCGGAGATTGGCGCCCTGCCTGGCGCCGCCTCTTCCCGAGGTTCCCCTGCGGAAACCGCCGCCGCCGAAAAGGTCGAAAATACTGGAAAAATCCCCGAAGATATCCTCGAAGCCCCTGAATACCGTGGAATAGTCGCGGGGGCCTCCTGCCATGCCCTCGACGCCGGCGAAGCCGAATTGATCATAAGCCGCTTTTTTCTGGTCGTCGGCAAGAATTTCGTATGCCTCTGTGGCTTCTTTGAATTTTTCCTCGGCTTCCTTGTTGCCGGGGTTTTTATCAGGGTGATACTGAATAGCGAGTTTACGGTACGACTTTTTTATATCGTCTTTCGAGGCGTTTTTTTGTACTCCGAGAACCTCATAGTAGTCGCGCTTTGCCATCACGAAGCCCCTACCGTGGAAAAACACCGTGTTAAATTAACTTGGGGTCCTCCGGTAAACTCGAAGCTGTCGAAGACAGCCACCCTCTGGCGAGGGCCGCAGTTCACCGGCCACCCCATGTTAAATTTTCCCGGGTGTTTTTCCACAAAAGAATCGTGAAGGCAAAGCGCTGCACACGAAAATATCATTTTTCGTCGACCACTTCGTAGTCGGCGTCTTCTGCGCTCTTGGTATTATCGCCGCCGGACGGATTGGGGCCGCCCATATTGGGATCAAAGCCCTGCCCGCCCATGCCGGGGCCTGCGCCGTCCGGCTGCTGGGCGCCCTGCTGTTTGTAAATCTCCTCGGCGATTTTATACGACACCTGCTTTAGCGCTTCGGTTTTATCCTTAATTGTCTGAATATCGCCGCCTTCAAGGGCTCTGCGCAATTCGGCAATAGCTTCCTCGGTTTTAGACTTGTCTGCTTCGTTCACCTTGTCGCCCAAGTCCTTGATGTTTTTTTCTGTGCCATAGATCATTGCGTCCGCCTCATTGCGAACCTCGGCCTTCTCCCGCTCTTTTTTATCTTCCTCGGCGTGGAGTTCCGCTTCTTTTACCATGCGGTCAATTTCCTGATCGTTAAGGCCGCTGGAACTTTCGATGCGGATTTTCTGCTCCTTGCCCGTACCCAGGTCTTTCGCGCTGACATGAACAATGCCGTTTGCGTCTATGTCGAAAGTAACCTCGATCTGCGGAACTCCACGCGGTGCGGGCGGAATGCCGACAAGATCGAAGCGGCCGAGTACACGGTTCTGGTTTGCCATTTCCCGCTCACCCTGCAATACCTGTATTGATACAGCAGTCTGGCCGTCAGCCGCTGTAGAAAAAATCTGGCTCTTTCTGGTTGGGATCGTTGTGTTGCGCGTAATCAGTTTTGTCATTACGCCGCCCAGTGTCTCGATACCGAGCGAAAGGGGAGTAACGTCCAGCAGCAGCACATCTTTTACATCGCCGCCGAGGATCCCGCCCTGAATCGCCGCGCCCACAGCAACGGCCTCGTCGGGGTTTACTCCCTTGTTGGGTTCTTTTTTGAACAGGTCTTTGACAATCTGCTGCACTGCAGGAATTCTTGTGGAACCGCCGACAAGTATAACCTCGTCAATTTGATCCGCGCTCAACCCTGCGTCCTTAAGCGCTTTTATGCAGGGTTCTTTTGAACGCTCCAGCAAATCTTCCACCATCTGCTCGAACTTTGCCCTGGTCAGGGATTTTTGCAGATGCTTGGGTCCGCTCTGGTCGGCGGTAATAAAGGGCAGGTTCACTTCGGTGCTCTGCATGGCGGATAACTCAATCTTCGCCTTTTCCGCCGCTTCGCGCAGACGCTGCAATGCCATGCGATCCTGCCCCAGATCGATTCCTGTGTCTTTTTTAAACTCGGCAATCAGCCACTCCATTACGCGGCGGTCAAAATCGTCGCCCCCAAGATGAGTGTCGCCGTTTGTTGCCTTTACCTCGAAAACGCCTTCGCCCAGTTCCAGAATGGAAATATCAAAAGTACCGCCGCCAAGATCGTAGACTGCGATTGTTTTCTCTTTTTTCTGGTCTTTATTAAAACCGAATGCCAAAGATGCGGCGGTCGGCTCGTTGATGATCCGCTTTACTTCCAGGCCGGCGATTTTTCCGGCGTCTTTTGTCGCCTGCCGCTGTGCATCGTTAAAATATGCCGGAACTGTAATTACCGCTTCGGTAACAGTTTCGCCCAGATAGTCCTCGGCGGTTTTTTTCATTTTCTGCAAGATGAAGGCGGAAATCTCCTGGGGTGAATATTTTTTCCCGTCGATATCAATCCGCACATCGCTGCCCTGTTCCGTTATGTGATACGGAACCAGCTTCATCTCGTTCGAAACTTCCGAAAAACGGCGCCCCATAAAACGCTTAATCGAATAAACTGTGTTTTCCGGATTGGTGATTATTTGGTTTTTTGCAGGCGCGCCGACAATGCGTTCGCCTTTGTTTGTAAAACCGACAATGGAGGGAGTTGTACGCCCCCCTTCGGAATTCTGAATAACCACCGGCTCTCCGCCCTCAAGAACAGAAACGCACGAATTGGTGGTACCCAGGTCGATGCCAATAATTTTACCCATTTTTAAACTCCTTCCATAACTATATTAAATTTTTCTTATATTTTTAAGGCTTTTACGCCTTGCTTTGCACTGCCGCTATTCATTCCCGCCCTGCTCTTCCGGCATTGTAACTTTTACCTTTGCAGCCCTTAGAAGCCGGTCTTTCAACAAATAACCCCGGATAAGGTCTTCGCTGACAACCGCCTCGGCTGCGTCGGGGGACTTTTCTACCATTAGGGCTTCATGTATATTTGGATCGAATGGCTCTCCAACCGAATTGAAGCGCTTTAGCCCCCACTTGCTTTCCAACTGGCCGACAAGCCGTTTTTCTATCATTTTAACGCCGTCCAGAAAGCCTGTAAAATCCTTTGCGCCTTCCGCCGACTGAATAGCCCGCTCAAAGTCGTCAATTATGGTGATAATGTCCAAAAGCAGGCTTTGGTTGGCAAATTCAATGGCGCTTTGCTTTTCCTGGTTCATTCGTTTGCGGAAATTTTCGAAATCCGCGGCTTTTCGCAGTAATTGGTCGGTAATATCGGCCAATTTTTCTTCCAACCCGGCGATAACTTCTTCCGGAGTCTGTTCCACCGGCGGCCCTTCATTATTATCAGCTTGATTTTGCGCGGCTTCCGCCTCATTATTCTTTTCTTTTACTTCAGACTCCGGTGTTTTGCCGGCTTCTTCGGCTCCGGATAGATCATTTTCAATATTTATTCCCATTTTCGCACTCATTCCCATTTTTAACTCATGATCCATGCTGAATTTTGACATTTTACCGTCCTTATTTTAAAATGTACGAGATTCTCCTAAGTTAAAAATACTAAAATACTGCTTTTGGGTCAAGAAAATTCGGCGTAAAAGCTGCGGAGTATTCAAGATGATGCGTGCGGTAATGTATGGAGCGGGCAATATTGGCCGGGGATTTATCGGACAGCTTTTTGCGGATTCCGGTTATAAAATCACCTTTATTGATACGGCGAAGCCGGTTGTAGATGCCCTTAACAGGGAAGGCCGCTATCCCGTCAGGTTTATTTCCAATGATGGCAGCCGCGGCATTTGGGTTGGGGGCGTCAGCGCGGTAAACGGCGAGGACAGGGAGAAAACGGCGGAGGCCATTGCGGCGGCGGACATTATGGCCACAGCGGTGGGAGTGCGGATACTGCCCCATATTGCGCCTCTTATCGCACAGGGAATCAAAAAGCGATTTTCCCGCAACGATGCGCCTTTGAATATCATTATCTGTGAAAACCTGATAGAGGCCGATAAATTGCTGGGAAAACTGATCAAGGAAAACCTTGATACTAAAGAACAGCTCCTGTTCGATCAACGAATTGGTCTTGTGGAGGCTTCCATAGGGCGCATGGTTCCCATTCAGACCGCTGAAATGCGTGACGGGAACCCCCTGCGAATATGTACAGAGGAATACAGCTTTCTACCTGTCGATAAAAATGCGTTCAGGGGAAAAATCCCCGTAATAAAAGGAATGGAGGCCTTTGATAATTTTGCTTTTTTTATAGAACGAAAGCTCTTTATTCACAATATGGGACACGGGATTTGCGCGTACCTTGGAATGTTTTTTGGGGATACTTTCATTTATGAAGCTATAAACCGCAGAGATATCCTCTCTATTGCCCAAAGCGCCATGATGGAAAGCGCCCGGGCCCTGTCTAAAAGGTATAAAGTTCCCCTTGCCGGCCTGGAAGACCACATTAATGACCTGCTTAGCCGCTTTTCGAACCGGGCGCTGGGCGATACCTGCGCCAGGGTCGGTGGGGATACAGCCCGCAAACTCGGAGCGGAAGATCGCTTTATCGGCGCAATCCGCCTTTGTGAAGAAGAAGCTGTTACGCCGGCATGCATTTCCATCGGTGCCGCAGCGGCACTTTTTCGCCATCTTGATGATAGTAATTCCCCACAAGACCCGGAAACCGCTGCAAAAGCTTTATTTCAGCTGTCAGGCCTGTCTCAGGCTTCTCCTGCCGGAAACCTTGTTCTTTCGATGTATTCCACACAATTTTTAAAAAAACCGCTAAAGTAAATATTTTCCCTGCCGACAATGATGTGGGGGGACTATTTTGGCATACGATACCGCACGGGCAGATACTGCCCTGACCACTTATAAGGAAACCAGGATAAAGACAGCCAGCCAGGGCCAGCTGATCATTATGCTGTATGATGAGTCCATAAGAAGGCTGAACAGGGCTCTTGAACTGATGGATTTGAACTCCAAAGGAAAGAAAGTACCCGGAAGAATAGAGCAAATAAGCAAATGCATTATGAAAACCGAGGAAATTATCACAGAATTGATGGTTTCCCTGGATTTTGAGCAGGGGGGAGATATATCCAGGAATCTTTTTGCCCTGTATGCATGGTTTAACAGGGAACTTCTTGAAGCGAATATAGCCCAGGACAGAGACAGGCTGTCGGCAGTCAGAGACATGATTGGCGATTTAAGGGAAACCTGGTATGAAATTGTTAACAAAACCGTGACAGAAATCGAAAATCGTGAGATACTTGGTATAAACATTGCCGGTTAACTCGTTATTGGAGGGGAATATGAGTGTTTTGGTAAATGAAAAAATTGATATTAACACCGCCGGCGCTGGCAGTGATATTGATTCTTCGGAACTTGCCCAGCGGATCGCCATTTTAAGGCGTTTCAGAACCCTGCTGACACAGCAGAGGGACCGGTTCCGGTCTTATCTGGAAGTGCTGGATAAACAGCAGGATACCATCGAATCCGGCAGCGCCGAGGATCTGCTGTCCTATGTCGAGATGGAAGAAAAGATCGTCGCTGATATTTTTTCCATTCAGAAAGTTATCGATCCGCTGGAGGAAATGTACCGCTCTGTCATTTCCGGTTTTGGGCCTGGCGTCGCTCCCAGCAGAGACACGCTGACATCCGAGGGTGCCGATGAAGTTCCAAGCCTGAAAGCAGCTCTTGAGGATCTTAAAAACCAGGCTGTTATCCGTTCCACCAAGAACAAGGAACTGTTGTCCAGGCGCATGGTTGAACTGCGCTCTGAAATTAAAGCCCTGCGAAATAACCCCTTTATGGCAAACTCGCGGCAGACAACATTTAATGACGAAAAAACGGCTTCCATGATAGACATTCAGGGCTGACGGACACGCGCTGTTTCCTAAAACAGCAGTATGCAGATAACACTGGTAATTATTCCCATAATACTCATCGCAAGTCCGCTCATTGCCCCTTCTGTTTCACCTAACTCTATCGCTGTTGCGGTGCCTACAGCATGCCCCGATGTTCCCATGGCAACTCCGGCTGCAACGGGATCTTTCAGCTTAAAGACCTTGATAAAAAACGGCGAGAACGCCGCGCTTACGGCTCCTGTAACGATTACCGCTGTTACGGTAAGGCCGGCAAGACCGCCGCCCCTGCGGGACAGGTCGAGGGCAATTGCAGTTGTTACCGACTTGGGCAGTATGGACATTGTTATTACGCTATCAAGGCCGAGGAGTCCGGAAAAAATCCACACGCTGAACAGCGATGTCAGGGCGCCGGCCGTGCAGCCCCCAAGAATGGGAATGATGTTTGCCTTTAGCTGATCCCGCTGGCGGTAAATACGTAGGGCGAGAATAACCGTTACAGGGCCGATAAACATGGTGATTATGTTTCCGCCGGCGAGGTACTGTTCCAGAGTAAGAGGACTGTAAATTAATATCAGTATGATCAAGACACTGGCCGTTACCATGGGATTGGTTAACGGGGATGGTAAAAGTTTCCTGATATAAAGCCCAATCGCATAACAGGCGATAGTAATAAGAATTCCGAAAACGGGCAGGGATAAAAGAGCTTCCATTTATTTTTTCCTGTTTAAAATAATGCGCAAAAGCCTGGTTGTTCCATAAGTTACAAAAAACGTGATAAAAGTACAAACTATTCCGATAAAGAGCAGCTTCCACAGTACCGGCAGAATTACGGAGAAACTCTGAATAATGGTAACTGCCGCGGGAAGAAAGAAAAATGCCATTATGCCGCTTAAAAAATCCGAACATTCACCGATGTGTTCGGGTTTTAGCAGTTTGAATCCCAAGGCAAGCAACATAAGAAGCAGCCCCGCAACGCTGGCTGGAAACCCGCCCGGAATAAAACGGGCAAAAATTTCTCCGGCAAAGGCAAAGGATAAAATCAATCCAAGTTGTTTAATATACTTCATGATATCAGTTTAGTTTAATGTAAATTTGTTTTCCAGTCAGTTTTCTTCAATATCGTTGTAGACAGTGTCCAGCCGCTGTTGGATTATCGATGTAGTTTCGACTGCGTTCCGGTTATTTTCAAAATGGAAATGCAGTTCTTCCCAAACTATTCTTTCAAGTTCTTCCGCCTGCGCCTCTCTTGAAAAACCGCGAACAATTTCGGACGACTCAAATATTTCACGGATTTTTGAATAATAGGGATCACCGTTTATATATCCGAAAGATGAATACTCAGGTGATAGTCCCGGAATGGCGCCCGGTATCGCCATAATTTCAACGGCTATTGCCGGTATATGTTTACCGAGAAAGACCAGAAAACTCCATGCCGTGTTTGGCTTTTTGCAGGTGCTGGAAATTCCGGCGTAAATCCCCGAAAGTCCGGCGCCGATTTTTACCGGCAATCCTGAATCGGGTATTGCCGTTACGCCGAATACATCGTCGCCCATTTTATCCCTCATCATGGGAATATCCCTGCTGGAGCCGACCATCATGGCGATTTGCCCGCGGGCGAATTGTTCCAGCCGTTCTTCTCCGGTTGTTGTAAAGGTTTGCGAAGCCAGGATTCCTTCGCGGCTCAACTCGCCAAGAAATGATATAACCTCGGTTGTTGTCCTGACAGGCAAAACCGGCCTTTCGGCAGGATTATGGGAGCCTTCTGTACCGGGCCAAAAACTGCCGCCCGCAGACCATATCCAGGAGTAGATGTCTCGGGGCAGGGCATGCCTGTCGTTGGGACTCATGCCAAGGGCGGCGCCGGCTGCCTCGCCGGAAACGGCTTTGCCATACGTAAGAAACTCTGCCCGGGTTTTTGGGGGGCGGTTAAAACCTGCTGTTCTTAAAAGCTCGGTATTGTAAAAAAGCACATCAATAAACCAGGCAAGGGGAGCTGCTGCTTCCGTATTTTCTGAATTTTCGTGAGAAACCACCGCCTTGCCGTGGACAAACCGCGAAAACCCGCTCTCATCAAAAAAAAGCAGATCCGGCACCTCGTCCACAAGCCTGATTCTGATATCCGGATTCTGCTCCTGAAACTCCAGTATCAGTTTTTCTGTTATTTCCTTGCCCAGTAATTCTTCGCATCTCTGCGAAAGAAGCAGTTCAGAGCGGCCGGCGCCGAATCGGTTGACCAAATTTATTACCAGGAATCCGGCAAACAGTATGATGGCAGTAAACAAAAGAAACAAATCGATGCGAAATGATATCGACTTTTCTGCGAATTTACGGTAAATATTTAGTATGATCAATATTAAAAGACCCCTGCATATTATTTCCAATAAAATCCGCGGAGATACCCACGGAGTATCGGAAGAAAAATGGACAGCAGATTTTTCAAAACCTGAAAAAACTCCTTTTGATATTAAAACAGAATCCGCATATTTTGCCTATCTGTCCAATAAATCCCTGGCGCTCTGTTTGAAAAAAACTAATTGTTTGGCCTGGGTTGATGTCCCCGATCGCGATTATCAGGATCATATTGTCGAAGCTGAATTTCGCTTGGACAGCATGGGCGGTTATATCGCCGCAGGCCTTATGTTTAGAATTACCGGCGAAGATTCGTATTATCTGGCGCTGGTTTCAAACAAGGGTTTTTTTCGCCTTGATGCAGTTAAGGACAACTCTCCCCGTACCCTGATTGCCTGGACAGAAGTAGCCGGATTGGAACCTACGCTGAAAAACAATTCTGCAAAGCAGGGCGACCCGGCGGATTCTTCCAGCTTCGATGGAATTACCATAAAACTAAAAATTATAGCTTACGGGACTTACTTAACCTTTCTTGTTAATGACCGCTGGATCGGAGAAATTAATGATGATACCGTCCCAGGCGGACGGCCGGGTTTCGCCCTGGCTTCGTACGAGGCCGCAGCGGGGAATCCTGCCGCCTCTCTGCCGGCATCCAAAAATCATGAAAAGAACACCTTCATCTGCCGCGCCTGGCTGGATTATTTTTCAGTTGATTTCAGGATAAAAAGCGTTGAAGAGTGTTATACGAAATGGAAGGAGGGCGCGGAAATAACCGCCGAAAGCCGCCTGCGGTTTGCAGAAACCCTGGCTGTCATGGGCGAGGCTTTGCTTGCCCTGGAACAGCTCAACATGACGTGGCTGAAGCGCGAGGAGGCTGCACGCAGCGTCGGCGCCACCTACACTGAAACAAGGGCAAGGAAGGAGCTGCTTCTTGCTTCGCGCATGGCTTCCAGGCTTGGTCAGTATGATGAGGCCGAGGAATTCATCGACGCCTGCCTGGAACAGGGATATGAGAATAACGATGGGAAAGAAGCACTTAACGAAAAAATGAGGATAATGGGCGAAAAAAATAAATTCGCCGAATTAAAAGATTTTATTTTAAAATATTCTGATTATCTTGATAAAAACAGCGAAATGTATTCTCTGCTTGGCAGAAGCCACTGGGAAGCAAAGGAATACGAACTTGCGGCTAAGGCGTGGGACAAAGCCTTTGAACTTGAAAGCGAGAATGGCGTGCACGCGGTCAATGCCGCCAGCGCGCTGGAGCAGCTGGGTAAAAAGAAAGACGGAGTTCTTGATCGTTTTCTGGAGGCGGGAAAAATTTTCCTGCGGCAGGGTAATCAGGCTGAACTTGCGGCCCTTATTCCCAGACTTATCATTGTCGGGGAGACGAACTGGGAAGCGCGGGTGCTGGCGGGTAAGTGGGCGTTCAGCGTCGAAGACTATGAACGCAGCGAGTCGGAGCTTGCGGTTGCTGAAAGGCTCAGGCGCAAGGTCAGGCCGGTGCCGCCGGCAGATCCGGCTGCCAGTTATCTGCGTGGATTGATACACAGTTTTGGCGGCAGATATAAAAACGCGGTACGTTATTTGAAAGAGGCCATTAACCTTGCGCCTGAATACGGGCTTTTCCGTTTTAAGCTGGCTGAAAACCTTATTTATGAAAATGGCGGCGTTTATGATCCCAAGTTTGCAGATGAAATGCGTTTAGCTCTTAATCTTATGGACGACGCGGACGGCCAGACGGCAAATTACGGAGGAACATTGCTGTTTGAGTATGAAGATCTTAAAAATGCCAGATATTTCTTTTCAAAAGCCCTTTCCGCCGAGCCTGATAATATTGAGTACTTGTCCAATATGCACAAATGTCTTATCAAGATGGGACAATTCAGTGAAGCCGAGGAATTGCTGATAGAAGCCAAACGCCGGAAACCTTCGGCAGAGCTGATGAAGTTAATTTGGCAGGTGAGTTAGTTTTCCGGATTTTATAAAAGGCTGTTTATGCACGGTTTATGGGTACCGTTTTTTCTCGTCTTTATCTCTTCAATTCCCGTGATCGCTGTATTTATCTGGTTCAGAATAATTCGATATCCGTTTTCTTTGGTACGGTTTTTATTCACGCTTCTTGCGGGCGCCGCCGCTGTTTTTCCCGCCCTTGTTATGCAGAAAATTTTCTCACTTCTCTTCCCCGTTGAGGGAAGGTGGACATTATTTACTCATGTTTTTATTTATGTCGCCCTTATCGAGGAATTAAGCCGGTTGATAATGCTTTTTATCCTGTTTTGGATAAGCGCCCGCTTTGCAGCCCCGGTTGCTGGTACGGCAAATCCTGAGCGGCTCGAATCCAATAGAATTGTTATACACGGCGCCGCCGCCGGCCTGGTTGCCGGCCTTGGTTTTGCAGTCCTCGAAGGCGCCATTTACGGGGCATCCAGCACCGGAGTGCTGCTTCTGCGCGCCTTTACCGCCGCCCCCCTGCACGGCGCCTGCGGTTCCCGTGTCGGAACAGCGGCGGTAATGTTCCGTCGACAGCCCGTCCGGGCGCTTTTCGGCCTTCTTGCCGCTGCGGCAATTCACGGAGTTTACAATTTTATGATAATAATGCCAGGTTTCCCCTCGATAGCCGCTGTCCTAATTGCCGTTTCTGCGTTGGCCTCTTCGGTCATGTCTATTTGGAACACACAGAGAAGCGGCCCCCCGGCCGCTTGACTCGATTGGGCAAAATCTGTATATTAAACCATACGACGCAAGGTAGAGCAGTTGGCAGCTCGTCGGGCTCATAACCCGGAGGTCGCAGGTTCGAGTCCTGCCCTTGCTAAAGAGTACGGATTACGGGTAGTGTTTTCACCCGTTAATGACAATTCTGAGAGAATTTGATGGTAGCCAGCGATGTTATTGTAATGTTACTGGCTATTTGTGTTTTAAGAGCATGGGGGAAGGTGAACCATATGACCAAGACTATAAACGAAGTAGTTCCAGGACTAAGTGCCGCTGATGTAGAGAAAATCGCAGATCGGGTTTTCAATCGAAGGGACGGTAATCATCCCCAATTAGGTGCATCAGAAAGCGGATTTATTGATATACTCCAAAACGGAAAACCTGATATAAGTGCATCAGCTGCCTTCATCAGGAAGGTAAACCCGTAATAATGCCGGAAGAACGAAACAAGAATCTCAAATATGAACGTATCTCATACGAAAGCATAGGAAGAATTCTTCAGACTTTTATTAAACGATTTGAAGAGTTTTTAATTCTTAAAGGATTCCCGCCAGAAATAGAGAGTCATATTTCGCACTTTACTCTCATAGACATTATTGTCAGAGTGGACAAGCGCAAAGCATATTATCAGTGTTTTCATAGCATGAAAATAAATGAATGCAAGGAAGCAGCATTATATGCCTATTGGATATTAAAACTAAAGCCATTTACAATAACAGATAAAAGTTATTTAACCAATGCTGATGCTTGTACGATAAACGAGTCATTTGTTATTCATTTTATTGGGCTAATTTTGGAAACTACCGGCAGGATAAAACGACCAACTGTAATAAAAGACTCATATCGTAATTTTTTGGAATACTCTTTTCGATTCCGAAATTTTAGCATAGATTCGTTTATTGTGCTGATTGAATCAATTTCCACTGAAACTTTAGAAAATGATTATCCAAATCTTTTTGATCAAACCTGAAATAAAATCATCTTTGAATAGGGCGAATAGCTTCCCCTGTCTATACAAAATTGTATAGTAAAATTGGAGTGTTTACAAGGTAATTTCCCCATTCCCTTCTTGACAAAAATTGAAAAAATGTCATAATAGGCTTATGAAAACACTAATTGCAAAGACGCCTTCGGCTTATGATTATCCCCTGCTTATCAAAAATCTGCTTTTCTGCCCTCATGCCTACAATCCGGATCAGGAGATTGTTTATAGGGATACGGTACGCATCACCTACCGCGATATGCGGGAAAGGATTGCCCGGCTTGCCGCCGCCCTGATAAAGCTCGGCATTAAACCCGGAGATACAGTGGCTGTTCTGGACTGGGACTCGCACCGGTACCTAGAATGTTACTTCGCCATACCCATGATTGGGGCTGTTCTCCATATGGTGAATATCCGGCTGTCTCCGGAGCAGATGATCTACACAATAACGCAGGCGGAAGACAAGGTTATCCTTGTTAATCCTGATTTTCTCCCCATTCTGGAGCAGATAAAGGGGCGCATTGATACTGTCGAGCACTTTGTTCTTCTTGATAATGCCGGCGAAAAGCCCCAGACAAGCCTTGCAATTTCCGGCACTTACGAAGGGCTTCTTTCCGGTTCACAGCCCCTGGAGGAGTTTCCCGACTTTGACGAAAACACACGCGCCACGACTTTCTTCACAACAGGTACCACGGGCCTGCCCAAGGGCGTTTATTTCAGCCACCGGCAGATTGTTCTTCACACCCTTACCATGATGAGCTCCCTTGCCATACCCGCGCAAAAGAGCCGCCTCCACATGGAAGATGTGTATATGCCCATAACGCCCATGTATCATGTTCACGCCTGGGGAATTCCCTTTATTGCAACAATGCTTGGGATAAAGCAGGTTTATCCGGGGAAATATCTGCCGGAAATGCTTCTTAAACTGATAGTAACAGAGAAAGTTTCCTACTCTCACTGTGTTCCCACTATTGTTAATATGCTGCTTTCTGACCCTACATCAAAAAATTACGACCTTTCCAGCTGGAAAGTCATAATCGGTGGGGCTGCGCTTCCTCGTGCGATTGCCATCGAAGCCATGAAAAGGGGCATCGACATCTACTGCGGCTACGGCATGTCCGAAACCTGCCCTGTTCTTTCTGTTCAGCATTTAAGCGAAGAAGAACACGCGCTTCCGCCGGAAACCCAAGCCGGTATTCTTGTCCGTACCGGGCGGCCTATTGGTCTTGTCGATCTAAAAATAGTCGGCCCTAACGGAAAAGAGATTCCCAATGATGATAAATCCACGGGAGAAATCCTTGTACGCGGCCCCTGGCTAACCCAGGGCTACCTTAAAGACGACCTGAACTCGGAGAAATTGTGGGAAGGCGGCTGGCTGCACACCCAGGATGTTGCCTGCCGTGATGCGACAGGGTCTTTTCGCATAACTGACCGTACAAAAGACGTTATCAAGGTGGGCGGTGAATGGATATCTTCGCTGGAAATCGAAGATGCCCTGTGTCTGCATCCTAATGTGGCTGAAGCTGCCATTATCGGCTATCCGCATTCGAACTGGGGCGAAGTTCCCTTCGCTCTGGTGGTTATAAAGGCCGGCGAAAAGCTAAAGGCAAAAGCCCTTATGGATCATATTAAAAAATACAGGGACATGGGGCTTCTTCCGCGTGAAGTTATTCTGATGAAAATAAAATTTGTCGAGACCATCGACAAAACCAGTGTTGGGAAAATCAACAAGGTTGAACTGCGGAAAAAGCATCTGAGCGGTTAAGTTGAGCCCGCGCGGGCTTAACCTGCGGCTACACTGCGGTGCTGAATTTTTTCATCTCCTGTTTAAGGGCATCGATGTTGGTCTTGTTTTCCGTACCCATACCGTTTATTTGATTAATTGCGTCATTAATATGGTTTACACCCTGAACCATTTCGTTCATGCCGCTGGATGCTTCCATGCTTAGTTTCTGGAGATCATCTGTTTCGTTTACGAGGGACCTTCCCGCTTCTGTCATATTTACTGAACCCTGTTTGACCGATGCGGTTATCTCGTTAAGATGTCCTATGGATTCAAGTATTTGCTTTCCGCCCGATTCCTGCTCCTGCATCGCATGAAGGATATTTTGCTCATGCAGCGAAACATTTTTAACCCCTGCATCTATGGCTTCAAAACGGGCAAGGACATCGTCTGAAGATTTTGTGATATTGTCGATGGATCCCTTTATCTTTTTCAGCATTAGCGCGGTGGTCTTGGACTGCTCCCCGGACGATTCGGCAAGTTTGCGGATTTCATCGGCAACTACGGCAAAACCCTTCCCTGCTTCCCCGGCATGGGCCGCCTCAATAGCGGCATTCATTGAAAGCAGGTTGGTCTGACTGGCAATATTGTCCATAACTGCGTTTATTTCCACCAATCCCTCGGATTCCCTGGATATCTCCTGTATTGCCTCGGCTACCGTGTGGAGTCCCGTCCGGCCATTTTCCGAAGCTTCCGTCAGGACGCTTACATTTTTACTGTTCTCGATCAGTGTCTGCGTTACAGAGTGAATGTTGGCTGTCATTTCCTCAATGGCGGTGGACGACAGGCTAATACTTTCCGACTGCTTCTCTATCATTTTATTCAGGTTGTCGATGCTGGTATTAATCAGATCCACCGCCCCGCTTGCCTCGCCTGCCCCTTTTTCGGTTTTTGTTACCAGAACCTTCATGCTGTCGATGTTGGCCGATATTTCGTGCGCTGCCGAGACGGTTTCGGATATTTTAGAAGATAGATTGACCCCGGTATTGGTAAGAGCTTCGGTTTTATTTTTTATTACCAGTACAAGCTCCCCGATACTTGCAAAGGTTTTGTTGAAAAATTCAGCCACAACCCCGGTTTCATTTTTGTTCAATATGTTGATGCGCTTGCCAAGATGGGTTGTACCATCTTCCACAACTGTTTTAAGTGTACCTGTAATGGCGAAAAGAGGACGTACTATGGAGATAACACCAAAAATAAGGTTAAAAACTGCCGCCAGGAGAACCAAAACAAGGGCGGCGGCCAAAATAATTTCCGAGGTGGCTTGCCGCGCCGCTGCTACGTTCATGGTACTTTCTGTCCGGCTATGGACACTGTTCTGAAATTCGTTCATCGGAGCCATAATTTTCCGCACTTCTTCGAAGTAGGCATCACTGAATACCAGGCTAAGGGCCAGTTCCCTATCCGGGTCGCCCTGGACCGTATACTGCCCCCGGGAGTCCTTAAAGATGCCTTTGACTGCATTCATCGCCTCAACTTCCAGGGCTACAAGATCGTCAGATAAGGCATTGGCTTGTTCTACCAGTGTAAATTCTTCATTCGTAATACCGTACTCTTTCAATAGGTCAAGCAATACCCGCTTTTCACTGGGGGCGACATACGCATTATCGGGTCTGGCTTCCTCCCCGCCCCGAACAGCCAGCACTTTGAAGTACGCTTCTTCAGCCGCCGCACTGCCGGTCGCGGCGTAAACCCACACCTGCCTCGTTAGTTCCTCCGAACTTTTCCGAAGCTCATCTACCAGCAAGGTGCTGTAAAAGCGGTCATTTGCCGCAATATCCACTTCATTTATTCTCTGTACCAGCGAGAAAAGCATAACGGCCGTTAAAATAATAACGATAAACGTAAACAAATTGATAAGCAGTGAGGTATTCTTAATAGTCATAATATTCTCCCTCTAAGTGTGCGTATTGTACAAAAATACCAGGAAAAATTCAATAACGCAGGGAGATTCTTGTGCGCTCGCCCTTACTTGCGTATAATTTTCCATAACTTTTTCAGCAGCCCGACTTTGCCGAGGAGCAGCCAGAATAGCAAACTCACAATCAGCAGAATGGGTGTGCCGTAGACAACAATGGAAAGAAGAACAAATCCGGCCGTTGAAAGAAATCCGCCGAAACCCTTGAAAAGCCGTTCAGCCCGTTCGCCAAATGTTAATCCCTGACTCGGAGTTGAGCTTACCGGTCCAAGAAGAGTTAGATCGATTGTGGCATAATCAACCCTGTTAGCAAGGTTGCGCAGTTGTATTCCTGTTCCGTCGATATCATATTGAAGTTCTGATATGCGTGCTTCTACAGCCAAAATTTCTTCAATGTTATTTGCCCTTCCAAGATACGATTGATAAGTTCGAAGCAGTTCCTGTTTTGTAGCCAGCCGTCCTTCAAGATCATAATAACGAAGTGTTACGTCTTCGGTGCTTTCGTTACGGTGCAACATTCTTCCCATACCGTTCATTTCGGATAAAAAGATTTCATAATAATGCGACGGAACACGCAGGGAATAGGTGTAATAGTTTTCTTCGATGGACGTTGAAGCTGAATAGGCATTGTATTTTTCCATCAGGCTGATAATGGAGGCATCTGCCGCTTCCAGATTTTCTACCCTTATTCTGATGTTTGCGCGTTTTACAAGTTTTCGTTCTGCAGCGGTTAGATCCGCCCCTTCAGGAATATCATCGCTGTCGTTCATTTCAACCGGAGCTGCTGCGGCTCTCGCCAACATTGGGGCTGCCTCAGATGTCATGCTATAGCTGAATCCCTTTGCCATATCCTGCCTGCTGCAGCCAATGGTTAAAAGAAGCGCTGTCAACAAACCCATAACCCATAATTTCATGATTTTTCTCCTGTGTTAATCATATCATATTATGATAATTGCAGCAGCATAACAGTAAAAAGGTGGTTTACATGACCAATCAGGTACATTGACAACCCGCCGATTGTATGATAATCTTTCTTCGAAGGGACGTTCCATGCAAAACAGCTGGAAAAATTTTACACGATTTTTCTCAAAACCGCTAAACTTGGCACGGTTTTTGCTCCCCCCCCCCCCCCCCCCCCCCCCCCATTAACACTTTTTTATATTTTTTTTTTTTTTTTTTTTTTTTTTTTTTTTTTTTTCTTCTTTCTTTTTTGTTTTTTTCAATTAATTATTATATAATTT
>Ga0099364_10000225_pt1 | contig 92927 bp, 90 predicted proteins | sample TergutTh196P3_FD_73070 | JGI IMG/M metagenome (GOLD analysis project Ga0099364, IMG submission 73070) | Microcerotermes parvus P3 segment gut microbial communities from Pointe-Noire, Republic of the Congo - Th196 P3 | ecosystem: Host-associated > Arthropoda: Insects > Digestive system > Gut ...
GTGTTAGTATGGGGTCAAGCGGCGGATTGGTCTGTTGATCAAGGCGGGGGCGGTTGCTGCACCAGGGGACAAGGGTTACCGGCGTATCGGTAAAAATGGTTACGGCAGCGATTTTTGCCCCGCTTGCGCCTTCGCTGAATGTTATTTTTACGCTGCTGCTGTTAAACGCAAGACCTTCAACCTCTGCTGCTGTTTTTGTTTTATCAAGGGCGTTATATTCTGCGGCCGGAAATGCCAGCCATTTTTCAAAACCGTATCCGGGCATCGGGGTAAACTCAACATTAAATTCGTAGCCTTTGCGGGTGTTTTCGCGGTTCAAATCCCCCTGTTGGGGGCTTGCTCCCCATTCGACCGGATAATCAACACGCACAGTCAGTTTCGCCGCATTCGCCCAGGCGATTTCTTCATCAATCTTTTTTAGCAGATCATTGTCTGTGGAGCCGGAGAATAGATCGCAGGAAAAGAGAAAGGATAAAAGTGAAAAAATAAAAGCGAAGAACAGACAGCTTTTGTGATTTTTCATGAACAACCCCCTGAACGCCCGTTAGAACAGGTTCCTGGGGTCTATTATACTATGTTTACTCCAAAAACTGTAGCCGAAAGTTATCTTTTCTCTCTTAATTTTTCCTTCCTTTACGCCAGCGTTTCACTGCTTTGGCAATTACAGAAATGTATGCCTTAAACAGGTAGCGAAAGCGGTGTGCGGCGGTGCATAAGCCCTGCCGAGGGCATCGGCGTGGTTTTAAAAAGCGAATTACACAAAAAAATTTCGATGATAATTTATCTAGTTTTACAGAAAAAAAGGATGTCTATCAGACCGTCAGCCCGAGAAAGGGCTTTGCGCCGCCGCACACCGCTTTGACTTCCATATTTAGGCACACATTTCTGCTGTTACCATAGCCGTGGAAAAGCCCGCTAATGCAAATCACCATCCGCGCGCCATATATATTTACCTGGTCATGCATTTTTTGTGTGCCGGAGGCAGTCCGCTTATGCGGATTGCAAATTGATGTATAGAGGCAGACAAATGAACGAATTCGACAATGCAAAGGATATCCATGCAACCCCAAATGTTAAATACAAATCCAGCGTTTTCAGCAAACTCTTCAGCGACCCGGCTGTATTAAGGGAATTATACTCGGCTATAGAAGGAATAGAACTGCCGCCGGATATCCCAATCGATATTAACACTCTTTCCAATGCACTGATTAAAGGAAAACTAAATGATGTTTCTTTTCTTCTGGGAAACCGGCTCATTGTGTTAATTGAGCATCAATCAACTATTAATGAAAATATGCCCTTCCGTATGCTGGAGTACATAAACCGTTCTTACAAGGGAATAGTCGATAACCTGGCAATGCTGCAGAGAAAGCTAGTTAAGATTCCGAGACCAGAGTTTATTGTTTTGTACAACGGCGCCGACCCTTATGACGACTATAAGCAACTAAAACTTTCAGATGCTTTTATGAATACGGAAGGGTTAAAAGCAGCCGGTAAAACAGATCTTTCTCTGGAACTTGTTGTTCATGTTTACAATGTAAATCACGGACACAACCGGGAAATACTGGAAAAGAGCAAAACGCTTGACAGCTACAGCACATTTATCAATAAAATCAGAGAAAATGAAGCCAAGGGATTTGATCTTGCGGAATCAATAAAAAGCGCAGTAGAATACTGTATAGCGAACGATATACTTGAGAACTTTCTAGGAAGATACGGAATGGAGGTTGTAGATATGGTGTTGGAAGAATATACATACGAAAACGCAGTTTTGGCAGAGCGCATGGCCGCCCGCATGGAAGGTTTGGAAGAAGGTCGGGAAGAAGGCCGAGAAGAAGGTCGAGAAGAAGGTCGAGAAGAAGGGCGACAAGAAGGCATTGAGCAAGGCAGAGAGCTGGGCCAAAAATATGTGCTCAGCCTCCTTGCCCAAGGTTTATCTTACGAACAAATAAAACAGCATCTTTTAGAAAGGTAAAAGCCTCGCTTCGGTCGGCGATCGTAAGGAAGTTGATTAAATCGCCATTACCCCCGCGTGATTACGATGTGGCTTCTTATTCGCCAGCGTTTCACTGTTACGGCTATTGCAGAAATGTATGCCTTAAAAAAGGTAAAAAGTAGAAGAGAAAAGGTAATGTTGCCTCTTTTATCTTTTCTCTCTTAATTTTTCCTTCCTTTACGCCAGCGTTTCACTGCTTTGGCTATTACAGAAATGTGTGCCCAGAATAGGTAACAGGGGGTGTCAGGGGGGAAAAATGGCATGCCTGCATGACATTTTTACTCCCCTGACGGGTCCCCCATTTCCGTATTTAGGCACACATTTCTGTAGTCGCCATAGCCGTGGAAAAGCCCGCTAATGCAAATCACCATCCGCGCGCCATATATAGTGTATAATGTTTTTGGAGGAAGGTATGAACAAAAATTGCATTAAGGAACTTTTGGAGTTTATTTACGGCAAAAGTGAGGCAGATGCGATTCTCCCGCCGCTGCTGGAAATAATCGGGGAACCGTCTGCAGGCGCTCCGGTTGAACAGCGGGCGATAACCAACAAGGATGCCTTCCTTATTTGCTACGGAGATATGCTGGCTGGTGAGGGCGAAACAGCGCTCGCACGGCTGGGGCGATTTCTTTCTTCCTGGAACAGGGGCGCTTTCAGTTTTCTTCATCTTCTTCCCTTTCACCCCTATTCATCGGACGATGGTTTTTCGGTGATTGATTACTACAAGATCGATCCATGTTTGGGCGGCTGGAACGATGTCGATGAATTGGGCCTGCATTTTAAGCTGGTATTCGATTTTGTCGTTAACCACGGCAGCGTGCAAAGCGAATGGTTCAAAAAATTTCTTGCCGGTGAAGAAGGGTACCGCAATTGGTATTGCACCAGGCCCGAAAATTATGACTGCTCAAAAGTATTCCGCCCCAGAACCCATCCGCTGCTTACGACTTTTGAAAAAGAAGATGGCACAACAGCCAATGTGTGGACAACATTCAGCGCGGATCAGGTTGATTATGATTTTTCCGGAACGGAAGTGCTGCTGGAATTTATCCGTATCTTCCTGAATTACTGCCGCAGGGGAGCACGGATGCTCCGGCTGGACGCCATCGCTTTTCTATGGAAAGAAGACGGAACGCCGTGCGTCCATCACCCCAAAACCCACGCCTTTGTTCAGTTGTTACGCGCAATCGCCGATTATCTCCGCCTGCCGGTTATCCTGCTTACCGAGACCAATGTTCCGCATAGGGATAATATTTCCTATTTCGGCGGCAGCTTCGTCCTCGACGCATCTGTCCCTGCCGGCGAAGAAGCCCACATGGTCTATAACTTCGCCCTGCCGCCGCTTGTTCTCCATGCGGCAGTTTCAGGTAACGCGGTGCCTTTAAGAAAATGGGCTGCGGCTCTTCCGGCGCTCCCTGCCGGCAAGTACTTTCTTAATTTTCTCGCAAGCCACGACGGTGTCGGGCTTGGCCCGGCCAGGGGGCTTATTGATGATTCTGATTTCGGAAAAACCCTGGAGAAGGCAAAAGAAAGGGGCGCGCTTATCTCAATGAAAAGCACGCCGGCAGGGCCTGTTCCGTACGAGCTCAACTGTTCCTGGGCGGACATGGTAGCTCCGGTAAGCCTGGGAACGGCGGAAGTTCAGGCGAGGGCTTTCCTTGCAACATATGCCGCAGCGTTATCCCTGCCGGGGCTGCCGGCGGTTTACTTCCACAGTTGGATTGGCTCGCGGGCATGGAAGGAAGGGCCGCAGGTGTTAGGCTATAACAGGGCAATCAACCGGGAAAAGCCATTAATCGATACGATAGAAAAAGAGCTTATGGAAAAAGAGCTTACGGAAAAAGAGCTTACGGAAAAAGACTCTTTTCGCTCCCTGGTGATGGACGGGTTTCGAAAACTTTTTAATTTCCGGTCGGCGCACGAAGCGTTTAACCCCGAAGCTCCCTGCAGGATAATCGATTCAAAAGCGGAAGGCATTTTCGCCGTTCACCGGTCGTCAGCTAACGCAGATGATGTTCTGTGCGTGCAGAATTTTTCCGAGGTCGAAGTAAGGTTTGATCCTGTTTTACCTCCCCTGGGCGTGATTACCGTGGCGGCTCACGGCCTGGTCTGGATTGCCTTTAATTCAGGCGGCATCCGCCGGGAGCTGGCAATATAGTTGTTCGGAAACTTCAGTTGCCGAACATGTCTATTCTAGAAAACCGCGCTGATAACAAATGCGGCTATATTGTACAAGCCGTGGGCAATGGCGATGCCGTGGAGGGATCTGTACCGTAAAAAAATGAAGCACAGAAGGATTCCGGCAAGAAAGGAATTCAGAAAGCCCCAGGGGCCTTCGTAAATGTGGCATGCCGAGAAGGCGGCTGTTGATATCAGTATTGCAGCGGTATTGCTCAATTTTAATTCTTCCCGTCTGGACAGGATGTAAAACCGGAAGAAACTTTCTTCCAGGTAGCCGGTGCTGATGCATGAGATGCTTAATATTATCCAGCCCGGAACTGAAGAAGGGGGATAAAGGCCCGCGCTTTCGGGCATTCCATTGAATTGAGAGGTGATATAATTTATGACGAAACCGATAACCAAAAGACCGGGCAGGGAAAGGAGCCCGGAGAGCAGATCGTTTTTTCCCGGCGCCCTTATTCCCCAGTCTTTAAGGCCCTTTCTTTTCAATAAAAGATACCAGATTAGCGCCAGAGAGGGGATATTATACATAAATAACCGGGAAAGTTCCGCTGTAAAGGAGAACCCAACAAGCCCTTTTGGAACTCCGGCCGAACCGGATAAAAACAGGATAATATACAGGATGAGGATTTCGATGAATACTCCCATGGCAGCCCCCTATGTAATACTTTTCCGAACAAGGTATTTATACTATAATGATAATCCAAGAAAGCATTTTATGATAATTGAGGTAAACCCTTGATACCATTTATCTTTGTAGTTATTTCTCTTGGCCTTATATTGCTGATTGTTTCCCGGACCAAAAAGGAGAGACCGGGAAACTGGTTTCAGTTTTTTTCAAAGGGGAAAGAAGCGGGTTTTTCATTCAGAGAAACTGAATTACTCAGGCGTCTGGCCGCAAGATGCAATATCACCGATCCAAGTACGGTTTTTTCATCTCAAAATCAGCTTGATACCTGCATCCGTTCTATGGTCAGGAGCATAAGAATGTCCGGGGAAAGCGAGGAACAGGGCACCCAGGATTTCCTTTCCAAGCTCTACGATTACCGGAAAAAGGTCGAGATGGACAAGCCGCAGTTTAAGACGGGCATATCCGCCTCCCATCAAATAAGTGAAGGGCAGCACCTGAGGGTTTTGGTTCCCGGCACCGGAGTCTATTCATCTGAAGTTGTTAAAAATATCAGCTCATACCTTACCATTTCCCGTCCTGTAAATAAAAAAATTATGCAATCGGTAATGTGGATTGGCATGAAGGTATCAATATATTTCTGGCGGGAAGATGACGCCGGCTATGTATTCGATACTGAAGTTGTTGACGAAATTTTTTCCAAGGGTATATCCTCGCTCAAAATAGAACACAGCGAATCGCTTTTCAGAACACAGAAGCGCAAGTCTGTAAGAATCAAACTGCACAAAGCCGCTTTTCTTTACCTCGCGAATGAATACGATGAACCCGGCATGCTGGAAATGGCGCCCGGGCTTAAATGCTTTCTCGAAGATATTTCTGATACGGGCTGCGCTGTTGTTGTAGGCGGACAGGCCTCGGCCGGAATACGGGTAAAGGTTCAGTTTGCCCTGGACAATGTTCCAATCTGCATGCTTGGCACTGTCCGCTCGGTGGACTTTAAGGAAGATGCCAACCGTTCTGTTATGCACATAGAAGCCGATATTCTTCCTCTGGAGATGCGCAACCATATACTAAGCGAAGTTTTTGGAATGCTGCCGGAAGAAGACGAAGACGAACTGCCCTTCCGTGTGTTGGACGAAGAAGCTGCAAGCATCAGCGCCGAGGCGGGGATTGATAATACACACAATAATATTTCCGGAACCGAAAATGAATAACGCTGTGTTTTGCATGGCCGGTTTTCCGGAAAATTAAAATGGTGAAAAGTTTCAGGTTAAGTCCCGTTTTATGGGCGGCATTCGGCGTTGCAGCCGGTTTTTATCTGCCCGGCGTTTTGTTCACAAGTACGAAATGGCCCTTCTTTATCCTGCTGATACCGGCGGCGGCTTTGTGTTTTTTCAGGGTTCTCTCTTCAATAAACCCCAAATCACGTACATTGCACCTAACAGCGGCATACAGCACGGCTTTTGCCGCTGGGCTTTCCCTGGGAATATGTGCCGCCGGTCTTCAGGGAGGCCCGCTGAATTTTGGAATCCCCGAAGAAAGGGTAACAGCCGTTAAAGGCGTGCTGCTGGAAGACCCGGGAATTGCCGGCGGCAGGGCAAAGGCTGTTCTTTCCCTAAGGGAAAGTACCGGAACCGGGGGGCAGCGTGTCAGCGCCGGGGGAGAGCTGACAGTTTTCTTTCCAGGGGAGAACGCACAGGCGCTTAGGGAATTTGGCAGGGGCGCGGTTGTTTTTGCAGAAGGTTCCCTGGTTGAAGCCTCCGGCGGCGGTAGGCTCTTTTTCGCCGAATCGCTGCATATTGTAAAACCGGCGTCCGCACTGGAGCGCCTGCGCACCGGCATCAGGCTGGATCTTCTAAGGCGTTTTAATAAAGCCGGGTGGGGCGGCCTTGCCCTTGCCCTGCTTGTCGGCATAAGAGACAACCTCGATTCAAATCTTGCCGCTTTGTACAGGGAAGCCGGCTGCTCCCATGTACTTGCGCTTTCGGGAATGCACCTTGCTGTACTGATAGCGATAATTTCGCTGCTTCTTAAAAAGCCATTGGGTCTCAGGGCCGCCGCGATTGCGGGTATGGTAATAATTATCCTTTACTGGTTCCTTGTAGGCCCCATGCCAAGCCTTAACCGTTCGGTTTTAATGTACCTGCTTGGAGCTTTTTCAGTGTTATGCGCTCTGCCAAAAGATACCCTGTCTCTTTTGGGAATGGCTTTTGTAATTCAGATTTTAATCTCTCCCGGATCGGGCAGTTCAATTTCCTTTACCCTTTCTTATCTGGCGCTTGCGGGTATTCTGATTATTGGCAAAGCCGTAAGAGGACTGCTTGCAGGAAAAATTCCTGAAATTATTAATATGCCTGTTTCCGCATCAGTCGGCGCTTTTCTTGCGACCGCGTTTGTAACTTCATATTTCTTCGGGGTATTAAGGCCGGTGGGAATTATCATCTCGTTGATTCTTATTCCCCTTACAACTGTTTTTATGATTGGCTCCCTCATCTGGCTGTTCTTCAATCTGTTCATTCCGCTTTTTTGCGGTTTTCTGAATCCGCCCCTGGCCCTGCTTTACCGGCTAATGGAAAAAATTGTTTCCCTTGGAGGAATGGTTCCCGGAATGGAAACGTCAAGGCCGATGGCAGTCCTTGCACTGTCCCTTGTTATTTCGGTTTTTATTATGCTGCTTGAATCGAAGCGGCGGCGGACAGCAGGACAGCTCCTTCCCTTTAATTGATAAAAATGCAGGAAGAAAAACCCATTATATTAAATTATAATTCCGCCTCTTCTCTTCGCTCTTTTCTGCAAAGCGAGGGCCTTGGCATGCGGAAAAAATACGGTCAAAACTTTTTGCTTAATTCAGGAATAAGGCATGCTCTTGTAAATGCACTGGAGGCAGAGGCGGGGGCGGAAGTTTGGGAAATCGGTGCCGGCCTCGGTGCAATGACTGCGCTGCTGCTGGAAAAAGGCTTGTTGGTACGGGCATTCGAAATTGACTGTGGTTTTTCACGTTTGCTGAAAGGGCTATTCTCCGGCAGCGAAAATTTTTTCCTTGTCGAAGGCGATGTTATGAAAACCTGGCCGTCGCAAAAACCGGCTTCATATCTTTTGGGGAATCTCCCCTACAATATTGCTGCGGCGCTTATTGCAGATTTAATCGAAAAAGGCCGGTTGTTTACCCGCATGGTTGTTACGGTTCAGCGGGAGGTAGCCCTGCGAATGTATGCAAAGGCCGGCTCAGCGGATTATTCCTCTTTTTCCGTGCTTTGCTCCCTTTTCTACAAGGTAAAACCTCTTATGCTAATCCGCAGCGGTTCTTTTTATCCCAGGCCGAATGTGGACTCATCGGGAGTCCTTCTGGAAAGACGAAGCGAAATAGTTTCCTGTCCCGACCTTTTTTTCCCCCTTCTTCGCGCCCTTTTTTCTTCCAGGCGTAAAACCATTAAAAACAATCTATCGGCTTTTATCGCTTCAAAGTTTGGAAAACCGCGTGAAGTAACAGAAAAAATTTGTACCCGCCTCCTGGCCGAATTCGGCCTTGCGGGAAACGAGCGGGCGGAAATTCTTGAACCGCAGGCTTTTTTATCCCTGTCAAATCTGCTTCTTGAAATTTTGCCTGATGAGTGCAAACATTGTAGATAGTAATGTCGATTGCGGAAAATATTTTTGATATAGAGGAGAGAATACAAAGGGCCTGCGGCAGGGCTGGAAGGAAAAGAGACGGGATTACCTTAATGGCTGTCTCGAAATTTCAGCCCATAAACATGGTAGAAGAAGCCTGGCAGGCGGGGATTCGCTATTTCGGAGAAAGCAGGGTACAGGAAGGGATTGATAAATTCGGGCGCTTCAGGGTGGAACATCCCGAAGCCGTCCTGCACCTTATAGGATCCCTTCAACGGAACAAGGCGAAAAAGGCTGCCCTTTTTTTTGACTGCATTCAGTCTGTAGACAGGGAAGAGTTGATCGTGGAACTTGGAAAAAGCGGGGTCAGGGAAAAGCCCCTGCCTGTATTGCTGGAGCTGCATACCGGGGAAGAGTCCAAGAGCGGGTTTTCCGGTTTAGACAGCCTTTTCAGGGCTGCCGAACTGGTGTTAGAATCAACAGTCCTGTGTCCGCAGGGCCTTATGACCATGGCGCCTTTTACCGGGGACAGGGACGCGATTCGCGCATCTTTCAGGATGCTGGCAGGGGCAGGGGCAGAGCTGGGAAGGCGCTTCCCGCCCGCCGAAAACTGGGCGTGCCTTTCGATGGGAATGACAAATGATTTTGAAATTGCCATTGAAGAAGGAGCCACTCTTCTGCGGATTGGCAGCGCCATTTTTGGCGAAAGGGTTTAGAAAGAATGATGAAAAAATATCTTACAGTTATATTTTTATCAATTTTCTTGTTGATGCCTGTCTTTAAGGCATCAGCCCAGGCCAATGCTCCGATAGCCCTGTTTACATTCGATCTTACAAACTTTCCGCAATGGGCAAAAGATATGCGCCGCTGGGAGATAATCGCGTTTGGCGCCTTCCCTTTTGCCATGTTTTTTTCCACTTTTGCCATGGACACCTACCGCTGGAATGCCGAAACCAATATGGACTGGGGTTCTGATGCCCGCCGTTATGCGCCATGGCCGCTTAAGGCCGCCGGTGCAATTGAGATGACCAGCAAAGAGCGTGAGATAACGCTTATATCCGCCGCCAGTTTATCCGCCGTAATAGCTGTTGCCGATCTTATAATAATACAGATTAAGAGACACAACGAACGCCGTCGTATCGAAAACATTCCCGGCGGCACTGCCATCATCATAAGAACGCCCTATCCGGAAATTGAGCAGGGCGGCGAATTTGAAACAGGCCGTGAAATTGTCCCTGACGGCGCAGATACTGATGAAGTATCGAACGGAGCCGTTGATTTTTCCGGACCCTGATGCCTGTTTTTTCGCGTACCATCAGGGAACAGGTGCCCCAGGGGCTGCGGCTGGATCGCTATGTTTGTGAGTTTTTATCGCTCCTTTCCCGCTCCCAAATCAAGGCCAGATCCCTGGAAGCGAAAGTTAACGGAAAAAATGTTAAGTTATCGCGCCATGTTAAACACGGGGATTTTCTGGAGCTGTCCTGGCTTGATGCCCCGCCTGTTCAGATAATCCCCCAGGATATCCCCCTTGATATTGTATTCGAGAATGAAAGGGTGGTTGTGATAAACAAGAGCCAGGGAATGGTGGTTCATCCCGGCGCCGGCAACCGGCAGGGCACTTTGGCAAATGCCCTGTACTATAGAAGAATTAAAAAGCACGGAGAAGATTGTGCTGCCGGACTGCGCCCCGGCATTGTGCACCGCCTTGACAAGGAAACATCGGGCGTTATCATTGCAGCCTATGATGACGAAGCCCTTGTCTTTCTGGCAAATCAATTCAAGGCAAGAAAAACAATAAAAACCTACATCGCAATTATACAGGGCACTCCCAAAGAGCCGAAAGGCCGCATCGAAACTTTTGTCGCAAGGGATACCAGGGATCGCAAACGCTTTACAGTTTCGCCGCATGGAAGAAGCGCGCTCACCTTTTACAAAGTTATCAAAAGCTGGGGCAGCCATTCGCTGGTTCTGCTTCGCCCAAAAACCGGGCGCACCCATCAGCTGCGCGTGCACATGCGCTTTCTTGGATATCCCATTCTGGGCGATAGTGTCTACGGTTTTAATGACCGGCATTTCCCCGATGCCGCCCTTATGCTTCATTCAAAAAGCCTGGCTGTAACCCTGCCGGGCGAACAGCAAGCGCGTGTTTTTAAGTCGCCCATGCCGGAGCGTTTTGCCTGTATTATCGAAAAATTAAACGGCGGACTGTTTTCGCATGTTGCCGGAGAAAGGGGCGGACATGAGTGAAAATTCTGTACCCTATATCCTGGAAGAAACAAATGATTATGCCGTTCTTTTCAAACCGCCCCGTATGCACAGCGTTCCGTTAAAACAAAAACAGGGTGGTACCCTGCTGGAATGGTACGCCGCGATTTTCCCACCGGTATCTGACGGCGGCGACCTTGTTCACCGCCTGGATTTTGAAACACAGGGGCTGCTGCTTTGCGCAAAAAACAGAAAAAGCCTGGAAATATTTCGGCTCCAGCAGGAAAGCGGAGATTTTGTAAAGGAGTACACCGCCCATTGCGCGAAAGCAGAAAATGTTCTCCCGGGGTTTCCGCCGCCCCCGGCCCTGGATCGCTTTCTACAGAACGAATGTTCACAAAGCGAGCCTTTTGTAATCGAGAGTTTTTTCCGCCCCTATGGCCCGGGCAGGAAGCAGGTAAGGCCGGTTACAGGCGAAAATTTTCGCGGATTAAAATATCGTGAATGCGATATTTACAGGACTAATATCGTAAATGCGATATTTTTAAATTCCTTCAAAATCAGGCTTGAACGCGGATTCCGCCACCAGATACGCTGCCATCTTTCCTGGATTGGTTATCCCATTCACAATGATCCCTTGTATGGAGTTGCGCCTGTCTCCACGGAGGGTAATTTTCTTGCCCTGTCATGCAATGCTCTTTTTTTTGGCGATCCATCAAGCGGTCTGCGGCTGGAATATCGTATTGAAAAACCGTAGTTTTCAGGGTAACAATTAATCATGGGGATTGAAAAAAACTTAAAGCCAGGCTCTTCTGTGTATTTTATTGGAATTAAGGGAACCGGCGTATGTGCCCTTGCGGAGCTGATGCACAATGCCGGAATGATTGTAAGTGGGTCTGATACTGAAGAAGTTTTTTATACCGATGCAATTCTTAAAGAACTTGATATTCCGTATTACGAAAATTTTAACAGCTCCCATATAAAAGATGATTTTGATTTGGTTGTCCACTCCGCCGCCTACAGCGCCGAAACGAATCCCGAGCTGGCGGAGGCGCTGAAACGCAATCTTACTGTATTGAAATACCCCGATGCCCTTGGAATGTGGTCCAAAGGTTTCGACTCAGCCGGAATTGCCGGCGTTCACGGTAAAACCACCACCACAGCGATTGCCGGTGCGCTGATGCGGGCGGCGGGAATTCCCGCCCAGATATTGGCCGGCAGCGCTGTGGCGGATTTTAACGGACGCTCGACCCTGACCCTGGGGAAAAAATACTTCATCGCCGAAACCTGTGAATACCGCCGTCATTTTATGAAGTTTCACCCAATGCGGATAATACTTACTTCCGTGGAAAGCGATCATCAGGATTTTTTCCCCGACTATGAATCGATCCGCGATGCATTCGCTGACTACTGCCGCCTGCTTCCTGTCGGGGGAGAACTTATCTATTGCGCCGATAATCGGGGAGCCTGTGAAGTTGCACAAATAATCGAAAAAGAAAACCGCGGCATAGTGTTAATTCCATACGGATTTACCGCCGAAGGTGATTTCAGGATTAATTCTTACCATGTAGAAAACGGCAGGGCAATTTTCAGCATCGAAGGTTTCCCCGGAGAATTTAAAATGCAGATACCGGGCCGGCACCTGGCTCTGAATGCGGCGGCGGCGCTGGCTCTTGCTTCCGCGCTGGTAAAAAAAGAATTCGGTAATTCCAATGCTGATAAAGAAGCAGGCGGCTGGACTGTGGAAAAAATACAATCCGCAAAAAAAGCCCTGAAAGATTTCAGGGGTTCCAAGCGCCGCTGCGAAATAGTCGGTGAGGCCGGCGGAATTTTATTTATGGACGACTATGGCCACCACCCAACTGCAATTAAAACAACGCTTGCGGGTATCAAAAGTTTTTATCCGTCGCGCCGGCTTGTGGTAAGTTTCATGTCGCATACCTATACCAGAACCGCCGCCCTTCTGGACGATTTTGCCGGCGCCTTTGGTGATGCCGATTGTCTTTTCCTTCATAAAATATATTCCTCGGCAAGGGAAAATTATTCCGGCGGCATAACAGGAAAAACCCTGTATGAAAAAATTGCCGCACTTTGGGGAGCACAGAAAAGTGATGTTATCCGCTATGAGGAAGAGCCGCTTGACGCTTTTATGGCGCTGACAGAAATTCTGCGCCCGGGAGATATTTTTATAACTGTGGGTGCGGGAAACAACTGGCCCCTGGCAGAAAAACTTTACCGTTACTACGGAGGAGCTTTATGATAAGCATGACAGGTTTCGCATACCGCGAAATGGCAGGTGAATCAATTTCCGTAACAGTGGAAATAAAAGGCTATAACAACCGTTTTCTTGATGTTTATGTGAATATGCCGCCCTGGCTTGTCTGCCTGGAGCCGGTGGTAAAAGAACTAATCACATCTTTATGCGGCAGGGGCAAGGTCGAGATTTTTATCCGTGTGCGCGAGCACAATGCGCCATTGAACGTATCTGTAAATACAACTGCCGCAAAAGCCTATTACCAGGCGATTAACACCCTTGCCGCAGAACTTGGTACCGGTGAAAACCCCGGTCTTGCAGTATTGCTGGGAATGGAAGGCGTGCTGGAAATTGAAAAAAACCGGGACGAAGAACGTTATTGGCAGGCAATTGAGCCTGTCTTAAAAGAGGCGGCGCAGGCCTTTTGCGATGAACGCCGCAGGGAAGGGAAGCATACAGAGGAAGATATCTTAAAATCCATAGAAAAGATTGAAAATTCCCTGAAAGCAATAATATCTTTCGTACCGGAGCTTGAAGCCTCCGTAAAGGAAAATATCAGATCACGTTTTGCCGAATGTCTTGGAAACCAGATTGATGAAAACCGCATACTTGCCGAAACCGCCGCGCTGCTCGTTAAGTACACAATTTCCGAAGAGGTATCCCGGCTTTCATCCCATCTTGCCGAGTTTAGGGCGGAGACGCAAAGAAATCAGCAGCCCGGAAAAAAACTTGATTTTCTCTGCCAGGAAATTAACAGGGAAATAAATACAATTGGTTCAAAGAGCGTTATCTTCGATGTGAGTACCGAGGTAGTAAAAATGAAAGAAGCGCTGGAGAATGTCAGGGAACAGTTGAGAAATGTGGAGTAGGGAATGAATAAAATCAAAATAGCCGTTTCGGGCAGGAGCGGCTGCGGAAACACGACGATCAGCAAATTAGCGGCTGAAAACCTCGGCCTTGATTTCATCAACTTTACTTTTCGCTCACTGGCTGCGGAGCGCGATGTTGATCTGAAAAAAATAATGGAGCTTGCGGCGCAAGATGACTCATGGGACAGGGAAGTTGATACCCGTCAGGTTAAACTTGCAAGAGAGAGTAAGGGCTGCGTGCTCGGTTCCCGCCTTGCCGTTTGGATGCTGAAGGAAGCGGATCTAAAAGTTTACCTGAAGGCAAAACCGGAAGTAAGGGCAATGCGGATATTTAACAGGGAGGGCGGAAACCTTGATGAAATTGCGGCCTTTACTGCGGAACGAGACAAGCAGGATCACGGGCGTTACCTTCGTATTTATAATATAGATACCGATAATTTTGATTTTGTAGACATGATAATCGACACCGACAATCTGACACCCGCGGAAATAGCCGGCGCAATAGCAAAAAAGGCACAGGAGATAAAATGCATATAATCAAAATGAAAAAAAACTTTCCCCTGCTGTTTCTCGCACTTTTTCTCTCGTGCAAGACTGCGCCGCCTGTCCCTGATGCAGATGCGGCAAGTTATATCCCTCTTGAGGGCGGGGCTCTTGCCTATATCTTTGCCGATGTAAAAAACGCCAGGCCCATTCTGGAGCTATTGCCCATTGCTGAAATGCAGAACAAGCAGACAAGGCAAATTCTTGATAAGACCCAAACAGCGGTGGCCGCCTTTTACCCTCCGGAAAGCGGGCGGCGCTTTCAACTGGCTGCACAGGGGAATTATCCGGGTTTCAGGGCAGGTCTTGCTTTTGGTATGAGCAAATACTGGAAAAAGTGCCGCTCCGATGCGGGCTATTCTTTCTGGTATTCGGCTGCGCACAAACTTTCGATTCTGCTTAATTCAAAACAGGCTTTTGTTACAGCCTGGGTAGATGATACAGGCGGCGACCCTGCGGCGCCGGCACCCGGGATTGAGGCGCCACAAGGGCTTGCTGAATTCAGAAATGGTGCGGTTCTTTCCTGCTGGCTTGAAAAGCCCGGCGCCAGAATCAACTTTGCCCTTGAAGAAATGGGAATTCCGGTGCAGCTTCCGGCGCAGCATATTTTTATCAGCCTGTTTCCGGCGGAAGAGCAGAAATATGAGGCAATTATCAAGATACGGACGCCCAATGCAAATCAGGCAAGGTCCCTGGTAACAATTATTTCTCTGGCAAGGAGCTTTATCACGCCCGCAGCACCGGCGGAAGACGACCAGGAATCCGCAGATGTTTTCCCGGTGTTAATTTCCGTTCTTTTCTCCAATCCGCCGGCGCTTGACGGCCGGGATGTAAACATAAAAACCTCTGCTTTAACAGAAAAGGAAATATCTTTACTCTTTAATCTTTTTTCGATATACTGATAATATTATACAAACAGGAAGTTTCTCATGCCTACTTATGAATATGAATGTAAGAGTTGCAGCCATCACTTCGAGGCTTTTCAGGCTATCAGTGAAGATCCCCTTAAGACATGCCCCCAGTGCGGCATGGAAATTCGCAGGCTGATATTCGGCGGCACCGGCGTTATTTTTAAGGGTTCCGGCTTTTATACAACCGACAAGGGAAGATCGGCGGCAAAATCTTCCGGTGGGAAAGAAAAGGGCGGCGATTCAAAGGACAGCCCTCAGAAATGCCCTGCCGCGGACATTTGCGGCTCGAAGAAATGCGGCGCCGAAGCCAAGACAGCCTAATGTGAAAAAAAAGCCGCGTTTTTTCTGTGATAACTGCGGATCGGAAGTAGTTAAAAACGCGAAGGCATGTCCGCGCTGCGGCCGTTTTTTTTCTTCAGTGCGCTGTCCGTCCTGCGGTTTTTCAGGAGAAGACGATCTTTTTTTACGGGGCTGCCCTTCATGCGGTTATTCCGCGCCCCCGGGGAAAAAAGAAAGGGCGCCTTTTGGCAGAACACCCTTCGACAGGGCTGCCCCGCCGCCATTACCTGCCTGGAAATATATCGTTATAATCGCCGCTCTGTTTGTTGTCTTTGCGGCATTGGCCTTTCTAATTACCCGCTGAGGTTTTTTATTTTACCACGAACCTCACGATGCCGGGCGCACTACTCAGGCTGAAGCCTTCGTGCATTTACTCATCTTTTTATCCTTACTGTGCGCCACGCCGTGTTAGGTTATCCATACACACGGTTTCACCGTGCATTAACTTGGCGCCAACACTAACTTGCTGTTAGAAAACTCATTTCTACCTTTAAATTTTATGAAATTAAGAAGAATCATATTGGTTTCTCGGTGATATCAAACTAATAGTTAGTGTCGTTCGTGAGGTTCGTGGTGAAATTCTTGTAATTATTTAGCCATTACAAATCGCTAGAGTTTTTTCGCAGGGCCAGCATTTTGCGGAAGGCTGAGTCGGGTTTTCGCAGTTCACGGGAGCCCCTGGTGATTTTGCATAGGGACAGCCCAAGCTGCTGGGCGATTTCGCGCTGCGGAATTTTCTGATCCAGCGCTTTGACCAGCGCCCACCTCGCGGCAATGTCAACGGTCTCTGCCGGCGTCAGCAGGCAGTGGAAGAAATCCTTCACAAGAACAGGGTCGCCGGCCTGTGTTATAACTTCCGCCAACTCTGCGAGATTCTTTTCAACTTCCGAATTGTTTTTCCGCATGATCCCACTATATCATAACAGATGTTTTTTCGCCACATTTAATGCAGCTGTACATTTTCTCTTTTGTCTCCGGCTCCGCAAGCCCTGTTAGTTCAATGCTGTATCCCCTGCGCCGCACAAGAACCGTGCCGCAGTGAAGACAGGCGGTATTGTTTTTCTCTGCGGCGATATTGCCTGTATAAACAAAATGCAGTTTACTGCGTGCTTTTTCCGCGGCTTTTAGTAAAAACGCCGGATCTGTCGGCGGCGCATTCCAGCGATAATCGGGGCGGTAAGCTGATAAATGCCACGGTATGTGTCCTTTACCGGAGGACTTACCAAGACAGCAGATAAAATCCGCACACATATCAAGTTCTTCATCTGAATCATTAAGGCCGCTTACAAGTAAGGTTGTTATTTCAACATGAACGTCCTTTGAAACAGCGAGCCTGATAAATTCCAGCACTGTTTCCAGGCCGCCGCCAAGAACTTCTGCGTAGGTTTGTGCGGAAAAACATTTTAGATCAATGTTAGCGGCGTCTGTAAGGGAAAGAATTTCCTTTGCGGCCGGAGAATTGATACAGCCATTGGTAACAAGAACATTGGCGATATTGCGTTCGCGGGCAAGCGTCATGCAGTCAAGCAGATACTCCGCGTGAACCAGCGGCTCCGAATAAGTGTAAGCTATGGATTGAATGTTCTGCCCGATGGCGGCGGAAACGATTTCCTGCGGCTTCATCTGCCTGCCCGGAATATCAGTGTTTTGTGAAATGCGCCAGTTCTGACAAAAGGGGCAGTGCAGGTTACAGCCGGCGAAACCTACGGAAAGTATCTGTGAACCGGGCATGTAATGATACAGGGGTTTTTTTTCGATTGGATCGAGTGCAAGGCATGATACGAAGCCGTAAAACGGAATAATGCCCATGCCGTTTTTATTGCCCCTGACGGAGCATGAACCGAAACTGCCGTTTTTGATTTGGCAATTGCGGGGACAGAGGCTGCAGCTAACAGCCTTGTCAGCGGACTCGGTAAAGTACCGTCCGCTGTTCATTTCAGAGGCTCGCCTGGCTCTGGCTTTGCGAAATACGTTCCCGCATTTCCTTTATTTTGGCCGTGAACTGCACCTGATCATTTACCTCGAACGGTTCAAGTATTACTCCATGGGCACCGCGTCGAATCCACAACTTTACCAGGGGAACTCCCTCTCCGGCTTCTGTAACCGCCGATGGAATTTCCTCTACAAAAAGTACGTCCTCAAGTTTGAATTCCAGAACGGTGGGGCCGGGACCCAAAGGATCGCATACAAGGATTAGTTTGCCTTTTTCCGATGGGTGCTGCCTTGGATAGCCGGTAAATGAAACACCGTCCCTGGACTGGCCTCTTGAATACCTTGCGATATTATTAAGAGGCAGCATTTCAAGGAAATTTGAACTATTCATTCTTGACTCCTCCATATAATATACCGTTAAAACCTTAATTGAACAATGAAAAAAAAGCGGGTATAATAAAATTAATCATAAATAAGGTAGAATCTTTTGAACAAATCCAATGCTTTTTTCTTTCAGGGAGATTTGCTTCTTTTGCCTCAGGATATTCCAGAAACACAAATAACTGATAAAATTTCCATTGAATTGGCAGAAGTTTTTGCTGATAGAGATATTTTTGAGGTTCCTGCCCCCGCAGGATCAGAGGATTCCAGGATTACAGTCGTTTCTGTCAGCGGCGGGCAGCCGCTTCCGGCCGGCTGGAAGAGCATTACGGTAAGGCAGGCGATTTCCCTATTGAATGCCGGCGGCGGGGAAATAAGCAGCGCCCTTGCCGGCATTCTCCGCTGCTGCCACATTGCCCAGTGGCGGCGTAATTCCCGTTTCTGCGGCGCCTGCGGGGCGGAGAACAATGACAGCGAAGAAGAACTTGCCCGCTGCTGCCCCGCGTGCGGCAGGGTCGAGTTCCCAAGAATCTCTCCGGCGATAATAACCGCAATAACAAATGAAAAAGACGAGATGCTTCTTGCGCATAACAAAAATTTTATTACGGATATGTACAGTCATATCGCCGGCTTCAATGAGCCCGGGGAAAGCCTGGAACAGACAGTGGTTCGTGAAATCAGGGAAGAAATTAATATAGAAGTTAGGGATATACGTTATGCCGGCTCCCAGCCATGGCCTTTTCCCAGTTCGCTTATGATAGGCTTTCGCGCCAAATACTCAGGCGGCACAATCCGGCCGGACGGCATTGAGATCGAAGACGCCAGGTGGTTCAGCAGGGATAATCTTCCCAGGCTGCCCGGCCCCGGTTCCCTGTCCCGCCGCCTTATCGACCGCTGGCTGGAAGGCGCGTTATAACAAACTGCGTTTTATTTCCGTTATCTGCCATTTACCGCGCCTGCGCTCCAGGGTAAGCTCGTCTCTATGGCGGGTGGGATCTATTTCGCCCGGCAGGGATAATTCATAGGCTGCGCTGTAGCGGATTTCACTTGTTTCTTCGCTGCCCCAAATGCGCTCAATAACAAGGTCTTTTATGTTAAGCAGCCCCGATTCAGCGTCATCAAAATTGAATTCATAGGCCTGCCTGACCCTTGTTATTACAAACAGGTTAAGCGCCAAATCCAAATCGCTCCTGTCCGCTCCTTTGGCAAGGCAAGCATCCATCATTTGATGATCAAGTCCGCTGAAAGAACTGTAATAGCTCATAACAACTTCGCCCGAACTCATTCCATTGGTTGTTGGACGCTCTGCGCGGCTTTTTAATATACTGCTGACAGAAAAAAAAGTGATAACAAGCACAATCGCCGACACGGCAAGAATAGCCTTGTTGCGAATGGCAAAACGTCTGGTTTTAATCTCTGCGTTTTTTCTTTTTAGAAACTTTTCTTTTTCCCTGTTAAGCTGCTCTTCCTGCGCGGCGGCAAGTGTGGTAAAAAGCGAAGATGCAGGCGCCGCTGTGCCTGCCGGCATAAGAATCGCCAGCATCTGGTTCAGTATATCTGTGCCGTTTTCACCCGGCTTGCGAATGCCGGCTGCTAACATAAGCGCGGTCTGTATAGGGCCGGCGAGATTTTCGTTCAGGCCGGCAGCCGCGAATTTTACAGGGGTAAAATTACCGTCCCTCATATCCTGATGGGCGGCGCTTTCATCGGCGGCGGGGAAGGGTGCGGCCCCGGCCAGGGAGCGGTAAAGCATGGCCGCCGCGCTGAATGCGGCTGCTTCCATGCCTTCCAGATACTGGCATGTGTAGTGTTCGATTTTTTCTTCTTCCACAGAAATGCAACGCCCGGAAAGACTTTCCGGTGCGAAGAATACGCTGCCTTCGGGGTGTGAGCCGCCATGGCCGGCAATCAGCGCGGCGGCCGGATTGGGAGTCTGCTTTTCACCAAGGCAATGTTTTTCCAGGCATAGCCTTGCCCAAATCCAGCGGGCAATGGCTGCCAATGCCGTATCGCCCCCGGCGCTCACAAGCCGGGTAACCGGCTTGCCTTCGAAGGGGGGCCCCCAAATCAGCATTGAGGAGCTTTCTTCAATTACGCCGGAAGCTGTCCACTTTTCGACCGATCCTTCGGGCGTAACAATAAAGCCGCTCTCTGCAATGTACTGGGCGGCCTTTGCCCTGGCGAAGGAAGGGGAGTCGAGCCCCGTGTCAAAACACAGGGCTTTTTTCCCTTCAATTTCTGATATGCGAATTCGCCGCATCAATATTACCTGGGCGAATACAAGTAACGGAAATACTCCATGTCCGTGGTAAGAGTCTTTTCAAATTTCGGCATGGTCTGGCGGTAAGATTCTATCGCCCTCCAGAAATCATAGAAATTTCTCCTGTCGGGGGTTTGGTTATACGCCGCGGTATAAATACCCGCAGCTTGTGCATCAGCTTCGCCGCGTATTGTCTCGGCCTGCTGATAGGCGCCTGTTATTATGCTTTCCCTTTCCCTGTCCATTCTGCCCATCCATTCCGCCTTGCGGCCTTCGCCCTCGGAACGGAAAGCCTGGGCTATCTGATTTCGCTCCCTTATCATACGGGCGTAAACGCTGGGGGTTAGTTCGTCCGAATAGCGAATCTGACGCGTAACAACATCGATGAGTTCGATGCCGTATTCGGGAACCATTCGCCGTGAGCGTGCAAGTATTTCCTCGGCAAGATGACGGCGGCCTTTTACAATGGGCTCGTGTCCCGAACCGGGCTGTATTGTCGAGGTGATGATTTCCGCTTCGATGCCGTCCCCCAGGCCAAGCGAATCGGCGACAGGCCTCTCCATAATGATGTTGGAGTTGCGCACAGATTCACGCAGGGGATTCTCCGCTACGACGGTACGCACTTCAGAATCGATAATTTCGGCAAGTTTAGAATGAGCCGCATCAATGGTATAAATTGATTCATAAAATTGCTGAGGATCCGAAATGCGCCAGCGTGCGGTAACATCAACAAATATGAACTGTCTTTCCGCTGTAGGCACAAGGCTGGCCTCGCCGTCCCATGCCATAATCTTTTTCGGATAACGAATAACTTCATCAATAAACGGCGTCTTTATTTTTAAGCCTGCATCGCTTACGACCCGCACAATCCGTCCGAACTGTACGACAACAGCTTGCTCACCTTCGTTAATTACATAAAGGGGGCCGGCTACAATAACACCGATAAAAATAACCAAAATTATAATAATGGTAACAATTATTTTTTTCATTACCTGCCTCCCTGCTGCCTTGCCGCCGCTCCGCCAAGGTTCATCATTGGCAGGAAATTATCCAGATTGCGATCGATTATCGCCATACCTTCTTCGTTTCTGAATACTTCTTCGATCATTTCATAGTACAACCGCTGCCTTGTTACTTCGGGAGCGAGGCGGTATTCATTGTAAACAGAATTAAAACGTGCAACATCGCCGTTTGCACGGTTTACACGCGCTATCGCATAACCTTCGGCGACCTGAATCATCTGCTCGGCTTCGCCTCTGGCCCTTGGAATTACCTCGTTGTATGCCTGCTGCCCTTCGTTGATAAGCCGCTCCAAATCCTGTATTGCCTTGTTTACATCATCAAAGGCTTCCTGTACGCCGGCCGGCGGGAAAACATTCTGGAGTCTTACGGCAATTACATCAATCCCAAGGCCGTAGCCCCGGAATGTTTCGTTCATGAAGACCGTCGCTGCCGCTTCGATGGCGCTGCGTTCAATTCCCATTATGTTCATAATCGCGCGGTCGCCTACGAGCATATTAATCGCCGATCTGGAAACATCGCGGATAGTACGTCCCTGTTCCTGCACATTAAAAACCCATGCTCTGGAATCGGATACCCTGTACTGAATGATCCACTCTACATCGACGATATTAAGATCGCCTGTTAACATGGTGAACTCGCTGGCCTGGCTTGTGTAAACCGGCCTTGCGCCTCTTTGCTGGGTGCGAAATCCGAATTCCTCTGTTTGTACAGCTCTTACATTTACTGTATAGTTGTGATCAATGCCGAATGGTAATTTGAACTGTAATCCCGGCCCTTTGGTACCGATGTACCTTCCAAAACGGGTGATTACCGCTTCTTCCGCCTGATCAACAATAAAGATGCTGGTTCCCAGCATGACTACCACAAGAATCCCAAGCAAAATCATGGCGATCTTTGCCGGTCGCATTTTGCCGAGTTTTGGCGGGGTAAATTTTATCATTTGCGCCTCCTGTACTTAGTATAACAGGTAATGGGAAAAAAAGGTACAGACAGTCCAATGAACAAATCCGGACGGATTGCCCGTCAGGCAGGCCATCCAACCGGAGCAGTTACATTATTGTAAACTCCCGTAATTTTTCGGGCGTAGAACTGTCCGTATTGTTTATCATGAATGGCAATGTGGGTTAATACCCAGTCCCTCAGAAAGCGGGCAAAATTATTCGGCACAAATTTATTGCCGGATTCAAAGTTACGCGCTTTTTGCAGTACCTCCATGATAAATTCCTCATGTTGGATTTTATGGCTTCCCAGGCCTGGGTAACCCATTTGCTGCAGCAATTGCTCCTCATGCCTAAAATGCAGGCGAATGTACTCCACCGATTTCTGGATACTTGCTTTGAAATACTCCCTTGCGGCCGCTTCCCCTTCCAGGCACGCAAGGAACAGGGCATTTGTCATTTTCAGCAATTCCAGATGCTGTGCGTCCATAATGGCAATCCCTACCGACAGTCTTTTGTCCCACTCTACAAGGTCTTTGTTTTTTGATACATTGGTGTTTTTTAAATTCATACTATAATTCTAGTATTGATTTGAATGGCCGGTTGTGTTTCTTTCAATTGATTTTGGCCCATTTTGGTTGTATAGTAAGATTATGAGGTGGAATCCATGGGTAGTAGTTTAGATTTTGCGATAGAGACACTGGGCAAGCGCAGCATTAAATCGCCGATAGTTATGTCCACGGTAGTTGGGGATAAAATTGCCAATTATGTTACAGATGATACATATGTGCGTCTTTCGATTTCGGTAAAACCGGGTGCGCAGCAGCCGGTTAAAAAAAATCAGATACTTGAATGTGCCGGCCCGCGGGAGTATATCTATTTTACTCCGGCGCATGTTCATGCGGGTATTGTAAGCTGCGGCGGACTGTGCCCCGGGATAAATGATGTTATTAGGGCCATTGTAAGGTGCCTGTGGTACCGCTACGGGGTTACACGGATTTCCGGAATCCGTTACGGTTACAGGGGCTTTTTGCCGGAATCCCCGTTCGGAATAAGGCAGCTCGATCCGGATTCTGTAGATGATATTCATAAACTTGGGGGAACCTATCTGGGAAGCTCACGCGGCGGAGGCAAGGAAGTTACAAAGATCGTGGATGCGATGGAGAAACTCAATCTTAACATGCTTTTTACCATCGGCGGTGACGGTACTCAGCGCGGCTTGCTGGATATTGCAGAAGAAGTTAACAGGAGAAAACTGAAAATCGCCCTTTTGGGTATACCAAAAACCGTTGACAATGACTTTTACCTGATAGACCGTTCTTTCGGCTTTAACACCGCTGTTGACAAGGCCGTGGAAGTCGTGGCGGCAGCCCACATGGAAGCGTCGTCGGCGATCAATGGCATAGGCCTCGTAAAGGTGATGGGCAGGGAGTCCGGCTACATTGCCGCGTGCACAGCCCTCGCAAGCCACGAAGTGAATTTTGTCCTGATACCGGAAGTTCCTTTTAACCTTGAAGGATACAACGGCTTTTTGGTGCATCTGGAAGAACGGCTGAAAAAACGAAAGCATGCGGTGATCATAGTAGCCGAGGGAGCCTTGCAGGATCAGCTTTTGACAGAGAAGAAAACCGATGCCAGCGGCAACTTAAAGATGGCGGATGTAGGAACCTATCTTCGCGACAGGATCATCAAACATTTTGATGAAAGAAAAGTGGAGATAAATCTGAAGTATATCGATCCCAGTTATGCGATACGTTCCACAGCGGCAAATCCCAACGACTCGCTTTACTGCGAGCGCCTTGGAAACGCCGCCGTTCATGCCGCCATGGCAGGGAAAACAAAACTGATAATCGGCCTTGTTAACAATGAATTTGTCCATCTGCCCATCAGGGCGGTAATTTCCCAGCGCAGCCATGTTGACCCGGAAGGCAATCTGTGGCGGGATACCCTGGACGCTACCCACCAGCCGGCCCTGATGGTGAACCAGTTCGGGAAGTAGGAGAAGTTAGATAAAAGAGAAAAAGCTAAAAGGGAGAACAATAGAAAAATTTTTCTCTCGCAAAGGCGCAAAGTTATCGAATCAGTCTTTTTGCTATTCGTGCTCAATAATTACCGTGATTGCAGTTTGTGTTACCGTATAGGGTATGTAACCGTAATCGCTAATCCAGCCCCCACCTCTAAAGCCATTGCCCCAGTTGGAGTCATAAGTATTTGTTGGGCTTACTCCATAACCGGCTGCCCCTACCGGAACTTTGACTGTAACCGTTTTTGCAGGAACTGCATCACTAACAAAGTATCTTCCAAAAATATTAGCACCTAATGAGGGAGGCGTTGTTTCCCTAAGAGTAACGGTTAGCGGCATGTCTCCGGTAACACTAAAGGCATAGTTTCCTATATCAGTAACCGCAGGAATATTAATATTAGTTAGGCTGATGCAACCACGGAAAGCCATTTTACCTACTCTGGTTACCACAGGGAAGAATACGCTGACCAAGCTTTCACACCACATGAATGCATTATCGCCGATAGTTTCTGCAAGCGGTAAATCAGCGTTGATTAAGCTTGTACAATTGATGAAGGTTCCCGCACCAATACTGATTACCGCAGGGAAGGATACACTGGTTAAACTGGTGCAAAAAAGGAAAGCTCCATCAATTAACAAAGTGCCAGAGCCGATGTTGGTGGCGGTCATAGTTCCCAAATCAATAGCCAAGGGAAGATAAATAGGAGTTGATATTGTACCACCGTTAGCAGATGTCAGATTTGTATAATTAACCCTTGTTTTCATGTAATCTTCCGTAATTTAACCACAATATCCCATGGTTATTGATAATTTAACCATCAAATATAGTTTAAGTCAAGGTTTTAACCATCATTTTTAAGTAGTCTGTCTTTATGAGTTTTAGGGATAATCTAAGAGAAGCCATAGATTACTGTGGTTTGGAGCAGAAAGAATTATCTTATTTATCTAAAATACCACTTCGAAGTATTGAAAGCTATCTAAGGAAAAATTCATCTATTCCCTCCGCGGATAAAGCGGTAAAGATTGCTCAGATACTTGGTGTTACTGTCGAATTTCTGGTAACAGGAAAAAAGCCGCCGGCAGGAACTTCCGCTGTAACGGATCCCGAAATTCAGAAATTAATTAGAAATATTAAAAAGCTGCCAAAAGCATCACAGCGCATAGTGATAAAAAATGCAACAAATCTTGTCGAAATTTTAAAAGTGGTGACAGACATCGCCCCCCAGTGACAGATGCCATTTTCAGTTTGGGAAGCAGGAAGTTAAAAGATAAAAAGTTAAAAGGAAAAGAGAGAAGTGGACCTCCACAACTTGAGGTGCCAATTTGGTACTTCAAGTCTGAAAGTTCACTCCTTGATAGAAGCGGGGGTATTGTATTTGTCTTGTAATCCAGCGTAAGGTTTGTTATAATCTTGAATATGAAGACTTTAAATATTGCCATTTCTGACGTGGAGTATTCAAAATTTGGCATTACAAGCAATTTTCTGTCATTCTCTGACTTCATTGATATGGTCAGCAGAGAATTGATGAGAGGAAATCTTGAAACTGCTGTCAAAACAGCAGAGGCTAACGGTCTTTCATCCATGACAATGAATCACATCACTGCAGAAGTAAAAGCTATCCGTCAAAGTGCAAAAAATTATAGTTGACACCAATGTTATTGTTCCCGCACTTATTCAAAAAAGTTATCCTTATCGCAATCTCGCATCTGTTATCTGCAACGTAACTTGTACTTAAGTGTCCACAAATTACACGGAGATGGGTAAAAAACTTAACATCCGTGTAAGGCCTCCCTTCGGTCGGCGAACCGATAGGAAAGGATATAATGGGCGCAAGCGCCCGGCGGCTTCAAGAGGGGAACCTTCGCCTGACTACTTAATGTGAACGGAATTAGGTTAATAAATAACGATGTAAAGCATTATTTATTAAAACGTTAATAATAACTTATTCCCTGTGGCATTAAGTAGTCAGGCTCAGTTGAGGTTCCGTGGACTTCACGTCTTTACTGTGGCTGAACGTTTGGCGGTTGTGGCGTAATGAAACATGATGGAATTGAATACCGTTTTTGCCAACATTCCGTCATTCTCTGACTTTATCAATATGGTCAGTAGGGAAAATTATTAAACAGAGAATTAACCGGAAATTTTATTTTTGCAGAGGTAGATAGCAGGTAAGATAAAAGAGAGGTGACTTGCCTTTCCACCCCTTCTCCTTTCCTTGCAGATAATTGACAAACTATATTTATTACCGTATTCTTAAAGTATGCAAACTGTTGTATTAAATATTCATGATGAAAGCAAGATCGCCTCGCTGCTTGGATTGCTTCGTGATTTGCGTTATGTTGAGGTTCGCGAGCCGCTACAACCACCGCCGGATGATATGTATGCCGGAATACCGTCAAGACTTGACGATGATATTCTGCAATCACAGTTTGATGTCCTTGCAAAGGTTGAATGGTAATGCTCAAAGGCGAAATATGGTGGGCAGACTTACCCAAAGAGAGAGGGTCAGAACCGGCAAAAGCCCGTCCCATATTGATTGTACAAAGCGACACTATGAACCGCAGTTCTATTAGTACAGTTATGTGTGCCGTCATTACATCAAACCTTGATCTGGAACGTGCACAAGGAAATTTTCGTCTTGAAAAGGGAGTGTCAAAACTTGATAGAACTTCAGTCGTCAACTTTTCGCAAATTGTTACCATTGATAAAACATTTGTTCGCGAATATGTTTGTACTCTGCCTAAGTCAATCGCGCAGCGTATCGACCAAAGTTTAAAAATTGTCTTTGATATACAAATATAGCCTACCTTCTCTACAAAGCCGTTACTCGAATATTATCTCAAAGAGAGGCGCAGGGGGGAAAGAGAAAAGATAAAACAAGTTGCGAGTAACAGCCTCTGTTACCCGCAACGTATTTCTCGTTTTTCCTTTTCTACCCTATCTTGTTACACGCAACGCCCTCAAGCCCTCGTTCTATTATCTTCTCTCTTTTACTTTTTCTCTTCAAAAAACCTTCGGTTTTTTGAATTACCTCTTCTTTTCAATAAAAACGGCAAAGCCGTTTTTATTGACTTACTATCATGTCCGCATACGCACTCCATCCGGGAGCAGTATGATACGCCCCAACGCTGGCAGGCGGTACCTTGATTTGCAGGTTTGGGTGGGTACCTGTAAACACACCCAAACCCAATGTTGGCGGTATTGTTGCATGGCATGTAACCAATGCAAGGTTAGTGCAATAGCCAAAGACAGAGAAGCCAATGGAAGTAATTCCTGCGGGCAGTTCCATAAGGGTAAGGCTCGTGCAATTATTGAAGGTAAAGTTGCTTATGGAAGTAATTCCCGCAGGCAGCTCAGTCAGGGCAAGGTTCGTGCAACCGGAGAAGGCAGAGAAGCCTATGGAAGTAATTCCCGCAGGCAGCTCTGTCAGGGCTAGGCTTGTGCATTCGTAGAAGGCCCGCCAGCCGATGGAAGTAAGTCCCGCAGGCAATTCAGTAAACGCAAGACTTGTACAGTCTCGGAATGCACTATCGCCGATGGAAGTAAGCCCCGCGGGCAACTCTGTTAAGGCAAGGTTTGTACAACTCATGAAGACAGAGTCGCCGATGGAAGTAAGCCCCGCAGGCAACTCTGTTAGGGCACGGCTTGTGCAGCCAAGGAAGGCAGAGTTGCCGATGGAAGTAAGCCCCTTTGCATTTTTCCATGTCGTTTAACGTTATAGATTGACGAAGTTTTCGCATAACCCAAAATGCCCGAACAGGACATTTTGAGTTATGCCGTATGCTAAGCGAAGATTACACTTACATATATCTCTTTTTATAACCCCCATCCATTAGGATTATCAGTGCTGATATTGTTAACCACATAGAGTGTAGTGTTGCGGAATAAAGGGCCACCATCGACAATATCCCTATTCCAAAAAACTGTATGACCATTACCATATGCGGTGGAAATGTTTCTTAAAGTAGCTGGAATAACTTCATTCCCGTAGATGATTCCACCAGATTTGACAAAGACACCATTGCTGCTATTAATATATACCCCACCTAATGTTGTATTGCCGCTAATAGTTCCGCTTTCCATGGTAAAGCTACCACCACCTGAAACCTCTACCCCACCGCTGTTATTATCACTGATAGTACTATCCCCTTTCATGATTAAACTGGTATCGCTGCCACCTACTCTTACTCCGACGCCGAGGGTATTGCTACTGATAGTTCCGCTTTCCATAGTAAAACTGGCAGGATAAACTGTCATTCCACTTCCACCATACATGGTTCTTTGATAAAGCCCTACTCCTCCACCGGAATTATTGATAATAGACCCTGCTGACATTATAAAATCACTACCACTAATCCAAACCGCATGTCCTTCAAGGCGAGTCGTCGTATTGTTACTAATTTCTCCACCTGCCATTTCAAATATTCGCAGACCATGCGTGCCCCCAAAATACACTCCTGCACCACCCCAATAACTAGAATTGCCACTAATAACTCCCCCGGACATAATAAAATGACCCATGGCGTAAACCCCTCCACCAACACCGCCAGAATTTGATTCTGTGATGGTATTATTACATATCTCCCCTCCTGTCATAACAAAAGAGTTACCGACATGAACTCCACCAGCTCCCATCACGGAAATATTATTATTAATACTCCCTCCCGACATGATGAAATGACTGGCAGATACCCCACCTGCTGTAACAGTACCACTATTGGCATTAGTATTGTTGGCTATAATACCATTTCGTAGTTCTATCATACTACTACTCCCTGTAATACCTATCACCGATCTAGTATTGTCTAGGGTAGAGCCATTTTGACCATTTCTAAGTCCTTCTAGTGTTAACTCTGCACTGTCGATTATAAGAGTTTGATTGTTAGAAATGTTAAGTATAGAACCTCTGCTGGTAAGATAAAGCCTGCCATTTCCATGTAATGTTACCATCACATTGGCTACTGTGCCAAAGGTGTTTACTGTAGTACCACCAACCGAAACATTTCCGTTGACAATGATTGTATAGTTCTGGTTATTACCACCTTCCGTGATTATGGTAAGGGCGGTATTCCAATGATCAGTATTCATTACCCGGATATTATTCGAGACAGTGATATCGAAGTCTGCTGACCTGCCGGCATGGGTTATAGTAATCGTTTTTATACCTGGTCTAGCAGTAATATCAGTATCGCCATTTATCAATGAACTGTTATTCCAGGACAGGCTTAGACCTGCTGTTAAGGGAGGACTGAGGTAATCTGCAAAAGAAACTTGCACTGCCAACCCGGCGCTTTCAAATGCCTCATTAACGTCATATATCGTTTTTGTCGGCATAATTACAATAAGTTGAGGGTGTTCTTGTGGACCTGCCAATACACCTGTATCAGTACTGCCAATCCACCAATTACCGTTATCGCCGATGTGGGGTGTTGTCCCATCTTCACCTAACGCCTTTACACTGGTGTCTGTCGTTCCGATCCACCAATTACCGTTATCGCCGATGTGTGGTGTCGTCCCATCTTCTCCCTCCGCCTTTACTCCGGTACTTACTCCGTCAACACACCAGAAGCCGCCTACGATTGTGATAACCGGCGTATGTCCGTCTTCGCCTTTTTGTCCTATGGCGGAAACGCCGGTAGTTACACCGTCAACATACCAGAAACCGCCCTCGATGGTTATAACCGGCGTATGGCCATCATCACCTTTTTGTCCTATGGCGGAAATGCCGGTAGTAACACCGTCAACATACCAGTAACCGCCAACGATGGTGACAACCGGCGTGTGTCCATCTTCGCCCTTTTGCCCTATGGCGGATATGCCGGTAGTTACTCCGTCTATATACCAGAAGCCGCCAACGATGGTTATGACCGGCGTGCGGCCGTCCTCGCCTGCGGCCTTAAAGCCGGTTGTTACGCCGTTTATGATCCAGTAGCCGTCTTCGCTGACTGCAAATGTGGGCGAAACTCCGTCTTTGCCCTGCGATGGCTTGCCGGTGTCTTTGCCGTTGATGTACCAGTTGCCGTTAGCGCCGATCTCAATTACAATGCCGCCGCTGATAACATCTTCATACTTTATTGTTTTGGTGCTGAGGTTTGTGGTATTGCTCCTGGTTACGGATACAGTCTGCGGCGTTACTCCGCCATGCCAGAAGTCGGTGTACAGTCCCTTCATAACAATTATGTAATAGCCGCTTCCTTCCGGTACGTCGGAAATGATAAAGCTGCCGTCGGTGCCGGTAGCCGCCATGTAAGAAGTTCCTGCAACGCTGACGAGGTAGCCGTGATTGCCGCCTTCGTCAACATTTATTGCACCGCCGATAGAACCGACGGCGGTCAGGTTCATAATTATGTCGTCAATTGACTGGCTTGCGGCAAGGTTTTTGTTTATGTATACCGCCCGTTCTTTGGAATCCGCCGAGGTGGCGTAAATCGTATAGGTTCCGGCTTCGAGCCCCGCAAAGCTGAAAGAGCCGTCCGCTCCGGTGGTGGTCTGTCCGGCAAGTGTGCGGGCGGTTCCAAATGAGCGTGCGCTGTAAAGGCCCTGTTCCAGACTGCGAGCCGCCGCAATCGCCGACAGCGAACGAGCTCCGTCCGTCTTTTCCAGTGTTACGGCTATGCCGCCGTGGCTGTCGCTGTTGCTAAACAAAGCCCTGCCGCTGATTGTTCCGGTTTGGGCGGGTTTTGATGAGTTTGTTGGCTGCTCGCACCCAATCGCTATGAATGCAGCTATCGCCAGGGCGAAAAGCCCCATGATAGCAGTGTTAATCCTTGTTTTCATATAATCCTCCTTAAATAACTGTAGAACTAAACCCAAAGTAGATAAATTATACACCTATTACAACAAACTTACAGGAAATTGTCTAGAAACGGAAACCATCAAAAAAAATGCTCAAAAGGCAGCCATAGAAGACCTTAGCGAGGAAGTTAATCAACTTTTAGATGTTTTTTTCACCAAAAAGATTTTGGAATCGAGGTAACAGCCACCGCCCCTTGACAAGTTAGCCCGATCCTGGCTAATATTTAAGTATGGAAAAGACCTATACAGTCCCTATTCACGAGGCAAAGTCCACCCTATCCAAGCTGGTAAAAAGAGCGGCGGCAGGCGAGACAATCTACATTGGTGCATTCGGTAGGCCGGAGGCAGTTCTTACCGCAGTATCTCCGGATTTAAAACGGGCAGAAATGCGAAAAGGAGCTTTTGGCTGCATGAAGGGGAAAATGATCCTTCACGAGGGCTGGGAAGATCCGCTCCCCGACGATATAATCGATTCTTTTTATAGCATGCAGGGCCTGGAAGACTTTGAAGTAAAATGACCAACTTTCTATTGGACACCAATGTCTTTTTATGGTATTTCTGGGGCACTGAAGAAATAAAAGTGATAAAGCAGCTTATCGAATCCAGTGAAACAAATATATATGTGAGTACAGCCTCCTGGTGGGAAATCGCAATAAAAAAACGAACCGGCAAGTTAACCATTGATCTTGAGCAACTCCGTTACCATGTGGAAAAACATGCTTTCAGCGAATTGCCAATAACAAGCAAATATATGAAGGCATATTTGGAACTGCCCAATCTGCATAAAGACCCGTTTGATCATCTTCTTCTGGCTCAGGCTATTAGCTGCCCGATGCGCCTGATTACAGGTGACGCCATTCTGGCGGAATACTCATCTCTTGTAATGGTGATATAGGGGCTATTTCGATCTGCCCCCCGCAGATCCCCTACAAGCTCAAAAATCGCGTGCAGGAACAGGGCGGCGGAATAGCTTTACTATTTTGCCCTGAACAGAATATCCCTGCGCATACTGATTGTTTTTAGTCGTTTGTTTGCGGTTTCTTCGTTGGGGATAAAGCCGTTTTTTAGGTAGAAGTTTAAAACGGTTTCATTGTGTTCTATGTCGGCGTCAACAGTTATGAAGCGGCAGGCAAAGTAGTGTTTATTACAGGCTTCAGCGATTTCAGTTGCCATTTCTATCATTAACGAACCAATGCCCAGGTATTTTTCCTGAAAGGTAGCGGAAACTGCCAGTTTTGCTACTTTCATTGCAGGAACGGTTTTAAAGGGGTACGCAAGGCTATGGAGTTCTTTTTCTGTGGCTGTAAGCTTTATTGAGTCGGCAATAAGCGACATATAGGCAGCAACGGCTCCGGAACTGCGTTCACGTAGGAGCCATGTTATGGCCATTTGGTCATTTTGCGACTTCATTGACTCATTAAATAAATACTCGTTATATTCTTCAATTTTGCAATTAAAACTATCCAGGCGGATCGTTCCCCTAAGTTGCTCTAGAGAAAATAACCTTTTATCGGTGAGGATGGATCTTTTACAGGGTGAGTTCATTTTGCCGTTAATTCGTTAAACAATTTATTACGCGTCTTTGCCCACTTGATATCTTCGACGGCTGGTTTTCGGCGAACCTGATTAATTACTTCTCGTACAATTTTCTTATCTCTAATTACAGTGGGTTCTACAGGTTTGATTTTTGCAGCCATTTCATTACCTCTAGTATCAATATATCAAATGTTTAGAATGGTTTCAAGGTTCATATGCGCCTCGTACAATCATACAGCGTATTGCTATTTTATACGAGCTGGTTAATTTTGTCTATACTCCAGCTTCCCTACAGCTCAAAAATCGCGTGCAGGAACAGGGCGGCGGCCTGGGTTACGTTAAGACTTTCTATATTACCGGTGCCCGGAATGCGAAGAATGCACGAGCATTGATCTTTCACCTTCTTCGGCAGGCCGGTTTCCTCATTGCCCAGGACGAGGGCAATGCCGGGCCTTGTTTTTGCTTTTGGGCGGCTGCCGGACTGCCTGTCTTTTACAATGGTGCCCAGGTCGCCGATTCGCTGGCGCGCTCTTGTATCGGTGCCGATGGTCAGCAGCCTCCTAGATGCGTCTTTCAGGAACGCCGCAGTGTCGCTTACTTTGCGGATTTCCAGGTGCTCAAAGCCGCCCTCGGCAATGCGGTAGGCGCTGGTTGTGAGCCGCTCTTCGCTGTCGCCTTCGTTCAGTACAATAAAGTGAACGTCGAAAAAGGCGGCGGCCCTGGCAATGGCCCCCAGGTTATGATCGTTCCCGATTGAATGAAGCACGATGCCTGTTTTCCCGCTATTTGCCCATAACTCCAGGTCTTCCATGCTCATCGGTGCAATCTGCGGTTCTTCGATCATGGCAACGATACCCTGGTGGTGGACGCTCTTGCAAATCTTTTCCAGTTCTTCGTCATTGCAGATTTTATAGGGGCGTTTCCTTTCCGCAAGCTGCCTGCATATATTCAAAAAAGATTTAAGCCGGTCTTCGCGCAGAAACAGGCGGTTGATTTTTTCGGGATGATACTCCGCCGCGGCCAGAGCGGCGTTCATGCCGCAGATTGCAAGTTCGTCGGTAAGTTTATTGCGCATAATGGCTAGTTGTTAAAAACCGGAACAAGGCCCACAAGCCCCTTAATCTCGCGGTCGGAGAATCTTATGCCGCCGCCGACAAAGAAGTCGCGGGAGTCGTTCAGGCTGTCGTTGATGCCGCCCTTAAGGTATACCCAGTTCCAGGGCTTGTCCGATTCAGGATCAAAGAAGGGGTAAACTGTTAATGTTCCGCGCAAATTCGGCCTTTCGCCTGTTTTAAAGTTAAACACTTCCGCCGAAGCGCTCGCCCATCGCAGCGGCTGTATGTCAAGGCCGAGGCCGGCAGTATTTTCGTAAACGCCGCCGCGGATTGTAAGATAATTAAACCGGCGGGCAATTTCGGCGTCGACTGTAAAGACAGAGTATTTGGTTTCGGTAATGTCTTCATGGACGGTCTCTGTGCCGCTGTTGTCTGTGGTTGTAGTTTCCATGACTGTGCGCGTACTGTAACCGTCGGGGACAGACGAAACCCCGATCCTGTACCAGCGGTCATTGGACGCCGGAACAAGCCTGATGGAAGCGCCGGCCTGAACCTGATTAGCCGACATCATATAAGAGCCGGTAGTATCAAGTTGGATACCAAGGCCGGCCGCCCGATCTACAATAACGCCGGCGCTTTCGATTACCGGTCCGGCGCTTGCCGCCACTGTATTTATTGTGTCCAGTGTGTCCTGCAGCTTTACGACAGCAACTTCAATTTTTTGCATTGCAGAAAGAATGATCTCATAAAGCTGATCATCATATATCGCCTGCCCCATGTTGCCGCGTCCCTGACGAATTTCATCAGTAATCATTCTTATGTTTTCCAATGTTATATATATGTCCCCGGCCGGGCCGGTTCCGTTATTATCAGCCTGCGCCAACATTCTCTCCATGCGCTCTGTGATCAACGCAACCGATTCCAGAATCCGCGAAACCCTTTCCAGTTCCTGGTCAGACTGGGCATTTACCTTTTGTGCGATGGAATTAAAATTTTCAAGGGATATCGACAGCAGGGCAAGCTGGTTTTCCTGGAAGTCCCTGAGTATCTGCGAAAGCTGCCCGCCCAGATCCTGCACGGTATCGATTACTGCGTTTATATCGCCTGTCTCCCTTACGGAAACAACCATGCCGCCCGGCTGAATAACAGGCATCGACGTACTTCCCGGTTCAAGGGTGAGTATTGATGTTCCTAAAATGGAAGAAGACTTTCTGGATATCTGTGCATCTTCGCGCGGCTGAATGTTCTTCATTAGTATGATGCGAAGCACCGCTTCGTTTTCAGAAAGACGAATTCCCTTCACCCTGCCGACAACAACGCCGGCAAGATATATTTTTGATCTTGTTGAAAGGCCGGTGGCGTCGGCCAGTACGGTTTCATATTCGATCGTATTAAAATCGTTCATGCCGTTGGCGGAAGATATTATGTACACGCTCCCCGCAGTTCCAAGGACTATAAAAAAGAGGGCTATCTTTGTGTAATGCGAAACAGTCATTTTTTTAACCCTCTTTCCCGCTGAACGAAATCCTTAAAAAATCCTTTACCATCGGATGATCGGATGCCTCAATTTCCGCCGGCGATCCGTCTGCTATCACCGAGCCCCGGTCCAGAAAGACGATTTTATCGGCAATTCTGAATGCTGCCGGAATATCGTGGGTAATCAGCACACAGGTAATCTGCAGCTCGCGGTTCACCCGGACAACAAGCTCGTTAATTGTTTCCGACAGCACAGGATCAAGGCCGGTGGTCGGCTCATCAAAAAAAAGCACTTCCGGCTGTGCAATCAGCGCACGGGCGACTCCAACCCTCTTTCTCATTCCTCCGGAAAGCTCGTCAGGTTGTTTTGCTTCGATGCCGGGAAGCTCTATCCACTCCAGCATCTGGGCGACGCGGCTTCTGGTTTCTGCACGGTCTTTAAGATGCAGAATTTCCCTCAACGGAAATGCCAGGTTTTCACCCACATTCATGGAATCAAAAAGCGCCGCATTCTGAAAAGAATATCCAAAACGGCGTCTAATATCAATCAGTTCATCATGCTTTAGCGCGCTGAGTTCTATATCCCTGAACCAAACGCGCCCCCGATCCATTTCCATCATTCCTATTATGGTTTTGATAAGAACACTCTTGCCCGTACCGCTTTGCCCTATAACCGCGCTTATCTTTTTTTCCGGAAACTCCAGGTTGACATTTTCCAAAACCTTGTTGGAGCCGAAGGCTTTACACAGATTCTCCGTACGAATGATTGCGCTCACAGGTAGATAAACCTCAGTATTATTGTAGTTAAAAGATAATCGGCTACCAAAATTGAAACGGAAGATGCTACTACTGCCCTTGTAGCGCTGTCGCCGACACCCTTTGCTCCCTGCGAAGTCCTTAGCCCGAAGTAACAGCAGATGGTGGAAACAATCAGACCGAATACAACGGACTTTATCAGTCCCATAAAAACATCCCTTGGGCTCAGAAAATCGAATAGATAGTTCAGATAACCGGCGCTTTCAATATTATACAGTGATACTGATACAATGTAGGCGCCGAGGCTTCCTATCATGTCCGCCAAAAGGGTAAGCATCGGGAATACAAAAAGAGATGCAATCACTTTTGGAAGCACCAGATACTGCACCGGATTGATCGACATTGCTTCCAGCGCATCAATCTGTTCTGTAACCCGCATCGTTCCAAGCTCCGCAGCCATGGCGGAGCCGTTTTTTGCTATCAGCATAAGGGCGGTGATAACAGGAGCGATTTCCCTGCCCATCGCAACCGCGACAGCCGCTCCTGTTCCGATTTCCGCCTGAAAATCCATCAGTATCGAAACCATCTGCAGGGCGAAGATCATTCCCATGGCTGCGGAGGAGAGGAAGATTACAAAAAGGGAGTTTATCCCCAGGTGTTCGATCTCGAAGAGGTACTGGCTCAGGCGGAAAGGCCGCTTTACCATGCTGCGAAATAATTCTCCAAGAAAAGAAAAATACCTGCCAAGAGTATCCAGCTTTTCTGCAATGATTTTGCCCATGCTGTTATTATTTTACCGTGATAGCCGTTTATCTTCCATAGTGGAAAGCGCGGTACATTGACCGTTGGTACTGTTTACCGTATCATTATTTTGTGGCAATACGAAAAAAGGGCGAGAGAACGGGCAGGCGGAAAACAGGCAGCGCCTTTATGGTTGCTGTTGTTTTTTGGCTGGTGTTCATAATCGTGATAGTCGGCGTTTTTATCGCGAACCGCGATACCATCAAAAAAAACTTTGATTTGGTGATGCGCCGGACAACCGACTCAACTGATCAGGATGCGGAAGAAAGGCCGGAAGAACAGGAAGTTGTTACCCAGCCGCCTGTGGTTGTTGTGCAGCCCGGCGTAAGTGAAACTGCTGCAGCAGCAGAAGAACCCAGGGTTGTCGATGCGCCTGTTCAAGACGCGGCGCAGGAAGCGGCGCAGAGTGCGGCGGAAGAACGGCCAAGACCGGCGGCGCAGACAGAGCAGCCCCCCGCCGCCAGAACTGTCGAAACCAGGGAGAGGAATATCTATTTTACCCAGGTTGATAAAGACGGACAGATTCTGCGCTCCAGGGTTTCAAGGACTGTTGCGGTTTCGGATTCACCGATGCAGGACGCCTTAAACGTTCTGCTTGCCGGGCCAAGTGCGGAAGAGCTCAGCCGGGGCATTATCAGCCTTATCCCGCAAAATACAAGAATACAGTCGATACTTGTAAGGGGCGATACCGCATATATCAGTTTTAGTGAAGATTTTCAGTTTAATGTTTACGGCGTGGAAGGCTATGCAGCCCAGATAAGACAAATTGTCTGGACGGCGACTGAATTCCCGACGGTTAACAATGTGCAAATATTGATAGAAGGAAGAAGGGTGGATTATCTTGGCGAAGGTATATGGATTGGAAGCCCTGTTAACCGGCAGTCACTTTAATTCTCCGTATTGTTACAGCTTTTCCCGTATCTGAATCTATTTCTACGGTCACGCCCTGAATCTCCATTACAGCTTTTTCCTGTTCTTTACCGGCGGGCTCCATGCGATACATTACCTGCTTGCGCACCCTCTCCAGGCATATCTTGTAGTCCATGCCGATAACGCTGCTGCTGATGCCCGTCATGCCGAGGTCTGTGATGTAGGCGCTGCCCAAAGGCAGAATACGCTCATCGGCTGTCTGTACATGTGTGTGGGTTCCGGCAATAAGACTTGCGCGGCCGTCAATGTGATAGGCGAGGGCTTCTTTTTCGCGGCTTGATTCGGCATGAAAGTCTACAAGGATCAGCGGCCGCCCTGCCATGTTGCTGATATTTTTATGAATTGCGTCAAAGCATCTGAAGGGACATTCAATGGCATTCATGAACTCGCGTCCCTGAAGATTTATTACCGTCCAGGCAAGGCCGGCCTTTTCGATGCTGACCCAGCCTTTGCCCGGCGAACCGTCCGGATAATTTGCCGGTCGAAGTATACGATTTTCACCTTCCAGAACCGGCCAAAAATCGCGTTTTTCCCAAACATGATTTCCCGATGTTACTACATCGGCTCCGGCGGCCAGAATCTGTTTTAGATTCGCTTCGGTCATGCCGAAACCGTCCGCGGCGTTCTCGCCGTTTACCGTAACAAAATCAATATTATTTTCTTTTATCAGGCCGGGGAGTTGAGCTTCGAGTACCTCCAGTCCGGGCCCGCCAATGACATCGCCGATCATTACAGCATTTACCAACTTCATTAGCTGAACTATAGCGCATCGGGCAATCAAATAAAAGAGGGAAGGGAAGTCTCGACACTCGCTCCTTTCGTCAATAGAATGTTACCATGACCAGGGGAATACTAATCGCCGGAAACGACTCTGCTTTAAGCCGGGCGTTGGAAGCGGAGGCAGCTAAACGGGTTGAACGGTTTGCCGTTGCCTTAATACCCAACAGATTTGCCGCTGCGCCGCAGAGAGTTTCTGCCGCGCCGGAAACACCGGAAGAAAAAGCGCGTATTCCCCTCGACTGGAATCCCGGCAGTTCCATCTCTGCAAGAACACTTGTTTTGTCAGCCGAAAACAGACTCGAGCATATTGATGAGGCGATCCTTATTTGTTCGCCGCCCTCTATCCGCCGTGCCGCCGCCGGGCTGCCGCTCTCTGATGTAGAAATATTGATTAACGACCACATAAAGGGATGGTTCTTTTTAGTAAAGGAAATCACCTCTGTATTTACGAACAGAAAGAGGGGAACCCTTGCGCTTGTTTATAATGAAATAAGCCCCGGCGGCGGCAGGGAAGAAGCCGCCGATCTTTTAGGGCCGTCGGCAGCCGCGTCTTTCCGGGCTCTTACCGGCAGCCTTCTTGCCGCCGCTAAAAATGAGCCATATTTAACAATGGGGTTCTCCGGTGCAGAGGCCGGCGACGAAGCAGGTTTCGCTGCCTTCGTGCTGAAAACCCTCGACGAAGGAAATAGCAAGAGCAGCGGCAAGCTGAACAAATACGGAAAGTTCAGTTTTTTTAGGTAGTGAAACGCTGGCGTAGTGGAGTCCGCTGTCCGTTTTGGTTGTTCCCAGAGGATTGAAATAAAAGAAAAGGATGTTATTTATGATTTATTCCTTATTAGTAATCATAACTGAAATTCTTTTCGTAATAGTCGCTTTAGTTCTATCTGTTCGTATTTTTAAATATGTTTATTTTTTTATAGATGTTGGCATTAATATTTTTTTTCTCATTTCAGGCTTTAGGAATAATTGGGATATGGCCTCTTGGTTTGATACAACTCAATGGTGTATACTATATTGGTTTATTAGATTTATCTTTGTTTTGGTTATATACTATGTAAAAAGAAAAAAAAATATATTATATATTATCGAGTCGAACATATTGCGAATATATAGAAACATACGTGATTGCCTGGTATTTATCAATATAATGATAAATGGGATTACAGCTTTGTTAGTTGTAATACATCAAATGCTTATTTTAGGCGCCTGAGAAAATCATTGGTGTATGCAGGGGGGAATTATTATTACTGGAACTTTCAAAGATGTGAAACCCAGAAGGGTGGTATTTAAAGTATTTAGTATATTATACAAAGTACTAATTACAGTGGTAGTTATTGGTTTTGCAATACAGTATTACTGGGCCAGGAATAAACCATTTACAGAAAATCATATTTTCAAAGCCTGGTATTTTCTTGCCTTGGTTTGGATATACTGCACTGGAGCTTGTCTTATTATAAAATCCAAGTCAATCTTAAAAACAAGAAAGAGTATATTGGATATTATATGGGCTTTAGGAGTATTGACTGCGGGGGTATTTGCTGTAGTGTTTGCGCATTACATCGTGTCGTTTTTTGGGCTTGCCATTGTTTAGCTCTCTTTACATCTGTCTTTTTCTTCTGAATTTATATATTCCCTGGGTTATGGTTACCCTTGACCTATGGCTTCTCCCACCGTGATTGGATAACCTGCACCGAGATTACTGCCGCGATTACTCTCAGCCTGACGAAATCCGTAACATGGCCGTGATCAATAAGAAGGAGCCCCCCGGCGATGGCGGCGAGTGCGCGGCGGCGCATCAAAGGTAAAAAATACAATGTTAGCCATGGTGGTTTCTGAGTTGTGCGGTAAGGGGTGGAGTCACCGAATTTTATACTTATTGACAATCGGCTCGAATATACAGCAGCTCTCAGATACTGTCACCTATATGCTCCTGAAAACAGCTTCCAGAACTGCAACTATATCCTAGTTGCAATAATATCAGTAATGTAATATCATACAATATAGCGGAGATGAAATGAGCAAAAAAGACAAGCTGATTTCCCGATTAAAATCTAACCCAAAAAATTTTACATTTGATGAAACTAAGTCATTGTTGGGGGTTTTTGGTTATACCTTGACAAACAAAGGAAAGACAAGCGGCTCACGGGTATGCTTTGTCAAAAATAACAAAGTATTTCGTATGCATAAACCGCATTCAAGAAAGGAGCTTCTTACGTACCAGGTAAAAGAATTAATTGATGAATTAGAACAGGAGGGATTACTGTGAAAAATACCATGAGTTATAAAAAATATTATGGCAGTGTTGAATTTTCCTATAATGATAATGTTTTTTACGGTAAAATAATCGGTATCAATGACCGCATTACTTATGAGGGTGATAATATTAAATTTCTACGTCAAAATTTTAAAGAAGCGGTTGATGATTATCTCGAAATATGTTCACAGTTGGGCAAAACCCCGGAAAAAACGTATAAAGGTACATTTAATGTGCGTATAGCACCAAAGTTACACAGACAACTCGCACTCTATTCGGCTTCAACAGGTAAAACTTTAAATGCGACAGTGGAAGAAGCAATACGCAAGTATATTGTTTGATTGGCAGCGCCAACGGTTACAGTCACCCGAATCTCCCCCCCGCCAGCGCTCCACTACTTTGGCTTATTCAGAAATATATGCCGGAATAGGCAATGAAAGCAGTGCGCGGCGGTGCATCAAAGGTAAAAAGTAAAAAGGAAAAGGTAATGCATCCCCCCCGCCAGCGCTCCACTGCTTTAGCTTATTCAGAAATATATGCCGGAATAGGCAATGAAAGCAGTGCGCGGCTGCGCATCAAAGGTAAAAAGTAAAAAGGAAAAGGTAATGCATCCCCTCCGCCAGCGCTCCACTACTACGGCAATTGCAGAAATATATGCCCAGAACAGGTAACAAAGGGTGGCAGAGGCAAGAGTGCCATGCATGCATGGTGCTCTTGCCTCTGACAGGCCCCTCGTTGCCTATTTTAGGCATATATTTCTGCAATTGCCATAGCCGTGAGGCAGCGCTTCCCTTGCCCCTTGCCGCCCGTTAATGTAAAGTATGAATAATGGCTTATATAAAAAACATCTTCGACCGCAATTTTCTTGAATATGCTTCCTATGTAATCAAGGACAGGGCAATTCCTGATCTGGAAGACGGGCTTAAACCTGTGCAAAGACGCATTTTGCATTCGCTGTTCGAGATGGACGACGGAAAATTCCACAAGGTTGCCAATGTTGTAGGGCACTGTATGAAGTACCATCCCCATGGCGATGCGTCAATCGGGTCGGCGCTGGTTGTGCTTGCCAATAAGGATCTGTTTATCGACAGGCAGGGGAACTTCGGCAATCTCTACACCGGCGACGAGGCTTCCGCGCCGAGGTATATCGAGTGCCGTGCCACGCCGTTTTCCAAAGATATTTTTTACAACCCTAAACTTACCGAATGGGCGGATTCCTACGATGGCCGCAACCGCGAACCAGTCATGTTTCCGGCGAAAATTCCCGTGGTGCTTGTTACCGGCGCGGAAGGAATAGCTGTGGGAATGTCGACAAAAATCCTGCCACACAATGCTATCGAGGTACTGGAAGCGGAGATTGCCTGCCTTTCGGGAAAGAAGTTTCAACTGTTCCCCGATTTTCCAACAGGCGGATATGTTGATATTTCCGACTACCGCGACGGAAACGGCAAGGTTATGGTACGGGCAAAACTTGATACATCCGATCCAAAGCGCATTCTTGTTACAGAGCTTCCCTTTGGCTCAACTACCGAAAGCCTGATTAATAGCGTGGAAGCCGCCGCCAAGGCGGGAAGGCTTAAAATACTTGGGATTAACGATTTTACAACCGACAAGGCCGAAATCGAAATTAAACTGGCGCGCGGCGTTTATTCACAGGAAACAGTAGACGCGCTTTTTGCCTTTACCGAATGTGAGCAGTCAATTTCCGTTAACCTTCTTGTTATTAAAGACGGCCTTCCGGTTGTTATGACCGTAACCGAGGTAATTAAATATCATGCTAAACAGCTTGTAAAAATTCTTACCCGCGAACTGGAGCTGGAAAAAAGGGAGTTACTCGACAAGCTGCATCTGCGCACTCTGGAGCGTATTTTTATAGAGGAGCGGATTTACAAGGGCATCGAAAAAATGAAAACCGCAAAGGGCGTAACGGATGCGGTTATTCAGGGTTTTAAGCCCTTCCTTAAAGAAGTGGGGCAGCGCGGGGTAAGCGAAGATGATGTAGAACACCTTTTGCGCATTCCAATCCGGCGCATTTCGTTATACGACATCAACAGGGCGCATGATGAGATGCGGCAGATACAGGAGCGTATTAAAGAGATTAACAGCCATCTTAAAAATATCGTCGCCTATTCGGTAAGCTGCCTTAAAGGGCTCATCGCAAAAATCAAAGCCAACGAGGAGCTGGGGCACGGAGCGAGAAAAACTACCGCCGGCGCCTTTGCCAAGATTGATGTAAAGGAAGTGGTAAAGCGTGATGTCGATCTAAGATACGACAAAAAAACCGGTTACATGGGAACCAATGTAGGCGGTGAAAAAATCGCCGAAGTATCGCCCTTTGACAGAATTCTTGCGGTTAGAAAAAACGGCATGTACTCTGTAACAGATCTACCCGAAAAGGCATTTGCCGGCGCGGACGCATGGTGGATTGGCGTGGCGGACAAGGAAGTTCTTTCGAAAACAATCTTCACAATTATTTACAGGGAAAAAGGAACAGGGTTTCCGTGCATAAAGCGCTGCATAATCGAAGGCTGGATTATGAACAAGGATTACTTTCTGGTTCCCGACGGGGCTGTTATTCTACATGTTGATACAAGGGCGAAATTTATTTTCAGTGTTAAGTATACACCAAAGCCGAGGCTGAAGGTTTTGTCGGAGGATTTTAAGGCGCAGGACTACAATGTGCGCGGACTGAAGGCCGGCGGCATCAGGCTTGCAAACAAGGAAGCCGCAAAGGTTGTTCCCGGGGGGAAAGAAAAATGACGAATGATGATGGCATTATTTTTGACCCAAGCTCAGGGATTTCGGTGGAAGAGCAGCAGGATATTCTGGCAAAGATAAACAGCATTGCCGAAAAAAACCGCCAGTCCCTTTCACAGAGCGGCGTTGCCGGCGCTGGCAAAAAGCAGAGGTTCAAGGCAAAAAAAAGCGGCGGCGCTTTTCCTGTTGTGGTAAATGTCTCGGCGCTGGTTCTTCTTGCCGGCGGCCTGCTGCTGCTGTCGTCTTTCCAGGGAAAAACCGAGGCGCAGGTGCGGGAAGGGGCGAGGGTATACAACAGCGCCGAGAGAACGCTGTTAGACGAAATAAGGATTGAAACCGCGTCCAAAATCGCATTAAAAGAAGATGAAATAGCCCTGGTAATATCCCAGCTGGAGGGAATTGAAGTTGAGCTGGAGGAACTTCATTCCAGCAATCAGGAACTGACAGGGGAGCAGCTTGCTGCACAGGCAAGGCTGCTGGCGCTTCAGGAAGAGCACCTATTGAGCATGGCGCTGCTGCAGGAAGAACGCTCGCTAATCCTCGAAGAATCCCGCGCCAATGAGGCGGCTCTGCGGGCCCAGCTTGAAAGCAGAACAAGCGAACTTGCTTCGGGGCACGAAGAACTGAGCCTGGCAAGGAGTGAACTTGAACGGCTTACAAACGATATGGAAAGAGCCGCCGCAATCGAAGCACAGCTTGGAGGCGGGTTTGCATCAGTGCACGATTTAATCCGCAGGGACCGGCTTGCCGAAGCATCGGAAGCGCTTGCTAATCTGCGGCTCTTTCTTAACACTCCGTCTTTTCAGAGGGTACGGTCAATTCAATCAAGAAGGGATTTTTATACACAGACAATTAATTCCCTGGAAGCGCTGGTAGATGAAACCAGAAAAAATCAGGCCGCCGGTTATTCTTTTTCGGAAGGTGATGCCGAAAGGGAGCTGAATAATTTGCAGTTAAAGAATACCCAACTCGAAGAAACAGTATCCGACATGAACAGGACAATTGCGGCTTTAAGCTCCGGCAGCACCGGTCTGGCCGAGCATCTTGCCGAACTGGAAATTACCCTCTCGGATTTAAGGACCGAAAAAACATCGCTGGAAATTAATATCGCAGATCAGGACAGGCTGATAAGTTCCCTCGAAGCCGAAACTGCCGGCCTTGCCCAGACAGTGAGTGTGCGTGATGGCACCATAAGGAATTTGCAGACAACAAACGCATCGCAGGCGGATGAAATATCAAACCTGAACACCCAGCTTGTAATTGTACGCCAGGCCATGCAGGCCATGCAGGAATTCCTCGATCAGTAATAGCCAAAATGTATGCCTAAAACCTAAATTGAAAGCGGTGCGCAAAACCCCTCCGATGGCTGACGGTCTGATAGACATACTTTTTTTAAGCGAAACTAGATTAACCATTATCCAGATTCATTTTGGGGTTATTCGCTTTTTATAACCACGCCGATGCCATCGTCAGGGCTTGTGCGCACCGCTTCCATTGCAATTTTTTTGGCATACATTTTTGAATAGATAATAGTTATGCAACCGGGTCAACCGGCGGCAACGAGTGCGCGGGCGTAGTTTCTTATTCGTTAGCGTTTCGCTACTACGGCAATGGCAAAATGCATCAGAAAATGTAACATGGGGTGTCTGGTGAACTGCAGCCCTCGAAAGAGGGTGCGTGATTACGGCGTGGTTTCTTATTTGTCAGCGTTCAACTACTTTGGCGAATACAAAAATATATGCCCAAAGCAGGTAGCGAGGGGTGGCAGAGGTAAAAGTGCCATGCCCGCATGGTGCTTTTGACCTCTGACAGGCCCCCTATTGCCTGTTATAGGCATATATTTTTGGTTTTACCATAGCCGTGGAAAAGCCTATTTAGTCTTCATTACTTCCACGCCGTCCCATACGGAGGGCGGCGGTTTGTTTGCGTATTCAAGACATCTCTTGCACAGGTTTTCGGAATTAAAGTCTTTGCGCAGTAATGTGAACACTTCTCTGAATTTTCCCGCGGCTTCCAGGAAAGAACGGCGGTAGTAGAGTTCCATCGCCTGATTGTGTATCTGCCAGGCTTTCTTTTCTGTACTGGAAAGACTTGATTTTACCGTGTAAATTTTCACACCTCTGGTTTTGCCCTTTACAGCTACAGTATCCAGGAGCCTGAAATAAAGGTTTTCCGGTGATCCGGATTTGTGCAGTTCCTGGTAAAGGCTTTCGGAAATCAATATTTCCGCCTGATAGGTTTTTGTAAGCCCTTCCATGCGGGAAGCGAGATTTACCGCATCGCCTATCACCGTATAATCCATCTTCCGCTCGCTGCCGATATTCCCCACTGTTACTTCGCCGTAATTAATTCCAATGCCGATACGGAACTCGCACTTGCCAAGTTTTTTCTGATTTTCATTAAACCTTGCAACGGCGTCGATCATTTCCAGGGCCGACAGCACCGATTGCAGGGCATCATCTTTATGTTTTTCCGGCGCGCCCCAAAATGCCATTATTGCATCGCCAATGTATTTATCAACAATGCCTTTCCGCCTGTAAATAATGTCCACCTGGCCGGAAAAATAACGGTTCAGGGAATTCACCAAATCGTCGGGACTCATTCCCTCGGAAATTGTTGTGAAACTTCTTATATCAGAAAACAAAATTGAAAGGTTGCGGTTATCGCCGACGAGCATTTTTTCCGGCGATGCAAAAAAGCGTTCGATAACATTTTTTGGAACATACTTCTGAAAAATTTGGCGTATGCGTTCTTCTTTTTTTCCGGCCAGTACCGCATCGAATGCATACTTCTTGATCTGCCTGTAGGCTTTGTCCAGCTCTCCGATCATTCTGTTAAATGTAAAGGCAAGGTTTCCCGTTTCATCCTGATACTCAACTTCCACACGGGAGGAAAGGTCGGCAGAATCGATTATGGCGTTCATGGCCTTTGCGATACGGCCGATTGGATTGGTCAGGTGCCCTGTTATCATTATCAGCAGAATAATTGTTACAACAATTGCTATGCAAAGTGTGATTACAGTTTGCAGCGCGATGCGGTTCGCATCACGGTAAAATACATCGCTTTTTTCGCTGATAAGTATATACCACTGGAAAGGGGTAAAGTAGGAAGCCTGGAATGTTCTTTTTTCGCCGCCGATCATGGCGGTCTGAAGCCCGGGTTTTTCATCTTTCAGAATCCGCAGAAGGGCATCCCTCTCGTCGGCGCTTATGTGGATTGACGATGTCGCCATGTCGACGACGCCGGAATCGGTTACAGCGAAAATAACTTCGGTGCCGCTCAACACAATGCTTTGCCCGTAAAGTTCAACGGACTTTTTGGCGGCTTCGACCATGTCCGGCCTTCCCGCATAATTGTTCTCTACAAGCAGGGTCCACTGATTATCAGCGTATTTTTCCAACTCTCCCATTTTGAAGCCGAGGAGCTGCCGTGCAAGGCGGGTGACGCCGAGTACTGCATTGTAATAAGAAGCGGTTTCCGCCAGCGCCAGCGTTACAATAATCAGCGGCAGGACAACTAGAAACATTTTAAGGCGGATTCTCATGGTTTCAGTCTAAAATACGGTGGAAAAAATCTCAAGGGAGGCTTTTCCACAGCTATGGTAACAGCAGCAATGAAACGCCTGCGTAAGGGCATATATTTGTGCAATTGCAGTAGTTGTGGGGCAGCCCTGCTTATTGACAGGCGTAACCATATAGATTAGCCTTTAATTTATAAAATAACCTTTTAAGGAGGCCAGCAGATGGCAAAAGTAGAACTGAAAAACATTTCCAAGGTGTACGAAGGCAATGTATGCGCCGTGGACAATGCGAACATTGTAGTCGAAGACAAGGAATTCGTAGTCCTTGTAGGGCCCTCGGGCTGTGGAAAATCCACCACACTCCGCATGGTCGCAGGACTGGAAGACATTACAGGCGGCGAACTCTTTATAGACGGGGAAAAAATGAACGATGTTCCCCCGAAAGACAGGAATATCGCAATGGTCTTCCAGAACTATGCCCTTTATCCGCACATGTCTGTCTATGAAAACATGGCATTCGGCCTGCGGATAAAAAAGGTTCCGAAAGCCGAGATTGACAAGCGCGTAAACGAGGCAGCCCGCATACTGGACATCGAAAAATTCCTGGATCGCAAGCCCAAGGCGCTTTCCGGCGGCCAAAGGCAGCGTGTCGCTGTCGGTCGTGCAATCGTCCGTAATCCTAAAGTTTTCCTTTTTGATGAGCCGCTTTCCAACCTGGACGCCAAGCTGCGTGTCCAGATGCGTGCCGAGTTATCCGATCTTCACCTTCGTCTGAATGCCACCATGATCTATGTTACCCATGATCAGGTGGAAGCCATGACAATGGCCAACAAAATCGTTGTTATGAAGGATGGTAAAATACAGCAGATTGGCTCTCCATTGTTCCTTTACAACAACCCGTGCAATAAATTCGTGGCGGGCTTTATCGGCTCACCTCCGATGAACTTCCTTACAGTCAAGGTCAGCGAGGAGGGGGGCTCGATCATGTTAGACGAGGGCTCTTTCAAAATTAAGGCCAATGCCGCTCACGATATGTACCTTAAAAATTACGCAGGCAAGGAAGTGTTCTTTGGAATAAGGCCGGAAGATATGATTTATACTGATACCGAAAAGGATAACAGCTTTCCGGTAAAGATAACGGTTGTTGAACCTCTGGGCGCCGACATTCACCTGTGGCTTAATACCGGCACCCAGCCCCTGGTTGCACGTACAGAACCGAGCCATGAATTTAAGGTCGGCGATACAGCCTCTTTTATTCCAAGAATGGATAAAGCCCGTTACTTCGACAGGGAAACAGAATTGGCAATACTGCCGCCCCCGGCTGCTTAATCGGCGGCACTGTCGGATAGAGCCTGACTTATTCGATCCGCGACACTCTGCATGGATTGGTAGAGGTTTGGAAGCGCTGACATAAGAGCCGGTATGTTTTTATTTTTTTGATGGTCTTCCAAAACCTCGGCCTGTGCGCCCAGGGCTTCCGCGCCGACAGATAGGGCGGAATTCCTTATTGTCATCAGTATTGTCCCAAGAAGGGTGATTGTATTTTCGCCGATACTGTCGCTGTTTTCCGTGTTTTTGTAGTAATACAAAAGATGCCTAAGGGTATTCATTTTTTCCATCAAGTCACGGCAAAATGAATCGAGCATATAACGGTAGCTTTCTTCATCGCCGCCTGAATTTTCAAATCCCTTTACAGTATTGATTCCTTCTATTGATATTACACGGTGTGTGTCATTGTTTGCATCAGGTTTGATATCGTGATGCGCAAAACTTTCAATCTTGTGTTCAGGTATCCATTTTTTCAGCAGGTGATCTAGCGCCAGCGCGTTAATTGGTTTGGAAATAAAATCCTGGAAACCCATATTCAGGAACATTTCCCGGGAGCCCACCAGGGCATTGGCCGAAAGGGCGATAACGGGAAGGCTTCCCGCATAGACACCTCCTATTTCGCTGCGCAGAGCCTTTAATACCGCCGGGCCGTTTATGCCGGGCATCATGTGATCCATAAAAACAAGATCGAAAACAGCGGCTTTTTCCCTGAGTATGTTTACGGCATCTTCGCCGTTTTCAACTGTTTCAACCTTCATTCCATAGAGCGACAAAAATCCCTTTGCAACTTCCAGATTCGAGGGCACATCGTCCACAACAAGAACCCGCACATTGGGCATTTGCACCCTCTTGAAGTTTACCTGCATAAGATAGCGGTTCAAAAAGCTGAGGTTTTCCAGAACAGCGGCGATTTCCCTGCCAACAGGTTTTGACTGGCGGAGTGTACTCTGGCGTATTGTTGCGGTGAACAAACTTCCCTTGCCGTACTCGCTTTCCAGGGTGATGCCGCCGTTCATCAATTCCGACAACTGACAGGCAATGGCAAGGCCAAGACCGGTGCCTTCAATAATAAAGCCCTCTATTGAGCTGGCCTGATCATAACGCGAAAATATTCTCTTTTGATCTTCGGCCTTAATACCGATGCCGGTATCCTTAACCGAAAAACTCAAGTGTATTTCCCCCTCCTGTGAGCTGACATTTGGAGTGTGAAAAACCGAAAAACGAATCTGCCCTTCCCTGGTGTATTTAACTGCGTTACTAAGCAAATTATTCAGTATCTGCCGTATTCTTAAATCGTCGCCGTAAATAAGCGACGGCAGGGTTTCGTCCAATTCAAAATGAAAAGCCACAGGTTTGCTTCCGATGCGGACAGTGTTAAAGGCAATGGCATCGTTCAAAAGTGATACAAGCTCATATTCCCTTGGTTGAAGATTCAGTTTGCCCGATTCAATTTTAGATATATCCAGTATGTCATTGATAAGGTCCAAAAGATGCGTCGCCGAATGGTGAATGTTTCCCATGTTTTGAATGGCTTTGTTCTCATTCGGCTCCAGCAGGGAAAGTTCGCTGAACCCGAGGATCGCATTCAGGGGTGTGCGGATCTCATGGCTCATTGTTGCAAGAAATTCACTTTTCGCCTTGTTGGCCTCTTCCGCCTCTTCTTTTAATTCCTGCATCTGCCGTGTCTGTGTTTCAATCAGCCGGTCTTTGGCTTTGCGGGTTGTTTCTATTACAATCATCGTGGTTAATACAAGGAAATATGTTACCAGCATGCGTGATGAAACTTTTATATGGTAATTATAATTTGACAGTCCCGGTATAAACATCTCGGCGCTTACAATAACCATTAGAACGGCCGACATTACTACACCCCACCTCATTCCCAGCAGCATGATCGTAAGCAAGGGGTACAGGTATATAAATAAAAAGTTTGCTCCCTCGGACTGCCTAATCCAGATTATCCAGATACAGAGCAGGCCGTAACAGGCCATGGTTATTGCTGCCGGAATAATCTCTTTTACCTTTGATCTTGCCAGAATAAAGGCTGCAATGCATATAACCGCCATGCTTGCGCAGGCGCCTGCAACGGTATACATTCCCCTTCGCAGATTGTATACAGTGTAGGCCGCAAGAACGATACTGCCGGCTATTGCAATAAAATTCAGTAAAACATACCGGATTAGGTAGTCAGAAACGCCCAAATCGGCTTCTTCTTCATAATGACCGGAAGCAGCTGTATTGATGATAAAACTCTTTAGTTTGTTCCCGTTGTTCATAATTCTAACAACCTTTAACAATAATTTAACAAATGATACACTGCTGATATGAATTTTTTATAGACTTTTGGTTAAATTTTTGATAAAATTTTCGCGATGGTACGAATTCTGGTAGTAGACGATCAGATATTATTCCGGGACGGCCTGGTTAATCTTATTAACTCCCAGCCGGATATGAAGGTTGCCGTCGCCATAGGCGAAGCAAGGGATGCCCTGGCGTTCTGTGAAAAGGTTTCTCCCGACCTTGTTCTAATGGATGTTCTGACCGACCCGCCGCCGCAGTCCCTGGAAGATGTCGCCGGCCCAACGGGAATTAACGTTACCTACAATATAAGGGAGCAATTTCCCGGTATTAAAGTAATTATTATGACCGGCCTTTCCGAGATAAGCCTTCTTGAAGCTGCAAAAAAGGCCGGCGCCCACGGTTTTCTTTATAAAAATATACACAGTGATCAGTTTATAGATGCCATTCGCAGTATTATGAAGGGTCAGAGTACCTTTCCCGATGCCCTTCCGCCGGGGCTGCCCTTCCATTGCAGTTTCAGCAGCCGTGAAATCATGGTTCTTCGTCTTTTTTGCATGGGAAAAACCCGTTCCGAAGTGGCAAGCGAACTTGGGTTTTCGGAAGCCCTGATAAAAGTGGTAGTTACAAGCCTTCTTAACAAAACCGGCTTTGACAGCATTCTGCGCCTTGCCGTTTTCCTGACCTCCAGCGGCTACATACTGCCGAATGTGGGCGAATGAAAGATAAGGATCTTTACAAACAGGGCTTTTTTTGTTTTTTTTGTATTTTTAGCCAAAAGGTTAATTTTTTTTCGAAAAAAAATGATATAATGTCTTCGAACACCTTTTTTTTAAGGTAAATCTTATTTTTTAGGAGCATGGTATGAAAAGATCGATTCGTTTGGTTGGAGCGCTTGTTTTTTTTGCGCTCATTATGGCACTTGTTGCAGGGTGTGATGCAATAAAGGATTCTACCTCGTATAGCTTTACAGTGAAGGGTGTAAAGTTCGATTTTAAGGCTTTCACCAAGAGCCTCACGGGCAGCTCGTCTCTCATTCAGGGCAGGATGTCGGAAACGGAAGGCGAGGGAAGGACTTCATTTTCAGGTTCTCGAATTGTTGATATTGATGAAATAACCAGTTCGGAGTTCGCGGAATATTTGGAAAAAATCCAGAAAGTAGCGGCATCCAATTCTGTACTGCGCGTTACGTTTTCGGATTCGGGAGTTTATACTGTTTATAACCTGAAAATTACAGTAGATAATCTTAACGGCTCTCTGGAGGTTCCCTCCTACACCATCGGCGACAGTTTTACTCCGCCTTCAAATATTATTGCATACACTGCCTCTTTCATTATGAAGCTGGTAAACGACAGGGAAGTGACTGTAAGATTTTCCGGTGAAACTGACGCTCCGGCAGATACTGAAATCAATATCGAATACGAAAACGACCTGTTGTTTACGGCGAGCCTGTAGTTAAATGTTTTCTTTTGGAGGGTGATAATGCGAATTCACCGCGGTAAAATGGGATTGGCTGTCTTATTCATTTTTTTAATTATGATTTCTGCCCCGTTATACGCACAGACTGCCGACCGGCTGGAAGCATTGCTTGACAAGAAGGTGATCAGCTGGTCGGAGGCGGCGGTTTTTGTGCTGGAAATTTCGGAAGCCGAAGTTTTTTACGCCGATAATTATGACGCTTTTTCATTTGCTTTAGAACAAAAGTGGCTTCCGAAAAACGCCGTCCCATCAGATGCTGCACAGCTTAACGGCATCGCCCTCCTTTTAATGCAATCATTCGATTTAAAGGGTGGTATTTTTTACACCATCGCGAAAAGTCCCCACCATGCATACCGTGAACTGGTTTACAGGGGAATAATCCGCGGAAATACCGATCCCAATATAACTGTTTCAGGGCAGGATTTACTGCTCTTTATCGGCAGGATTCTTTCAGTTAAAGAAAGTGAAGAGGCGCTGTAATGAAAAAGTTTTTTTGTTATGCGATTTTTTTGGCGCTTTTGCCGGTTCTTTCCCTTTCTGCATGGGACTGGGGCCTGCTGCTTGATCAAAGCGCCGGCGCAGAAAGCGTTTCAGACGACGCCGGGCCATCGGAAGGTTTTTCCTATTCGGCGGCTTTAATCCCATGGTATTCCACCCCGCTTGGAGATGCGGGAAAACTATATCTTTCCATCGGAACCTCGGTGGAATATGAAAATGAAGATGCGGCCTTTGTACCGCAGCTGCTCAGGACGGAGTTCAGCTACAGCATGGGAAACGGCGGCGAAATAAAAGCCGGACGCATGCTCTATGCCGACCCCCTTGGCTTTATCGCCGGCGGCCTGTTCGATGGATTAAGATATTCGCACGAAAGCGGTATCGGAACATTCGGCGCCGGCGCATGGTATACAGGGCTTTTATATAAAAGAAGCGCTCAGATAACGATGACCGGAGATGATCTTATATCTTTCAATGAAAAATTCGAATTTGAAAATTTCGGCGATACATATTTTGCTTCCCGCCGTTTTATCGCCGCCGTGGACTGGAACAATTCAAATATCACAAGCCGTCCCGCCCTCGGCCTGGCGTTTATCGGCCAATTCGACTTAAACGACAGCGATAATATTTACCACAGCCAGTATCTGGCGGCAAGGGCAGGCGTGCCTGTTAACAGTTTTATTTTTGATCTTGGATTCTGCCTGCAACTATCAGAAATTACCGAAAAGGATGCCGCCCAAAAATTCAGGGCCGCAGTAGCCGGAGAACTGGGAGCCTCCTGGCTGCTTCCCACGGCAGTCCGGGATCGGCTGACATTAAAGGGCGTTTTTTCCGGCGGCACTCCGGATGACGACAGCGCCTTTGCCGCCTTTGTTCCCGTAACAACCTCGCCCCAGGGGGGTGTGCTAAAGGCAAAACTTTCAGGGCTTTCCGTTATCAGCCTGGATTACACCGTACGGCCGCACGAGAGCTTTTTATTTAGTTTTGTATATTCTTATTTTACTTTAAGCGATTTGGGAACCTATCAGGGCATTCCATTGGAAAGGGACGGGCATATTTTGGGAGGCGAGTTTTACGGCAGCCTTGCGTGGGCGCCTTTTTCGGACTTGCGGCTTAACCTTGGCGGCGGAGTATTCCTGCCTTCCATGGGGAATGCATCTCCCAAGGGCGACCCCCTCTGGCGCGTTGAGTTAGGCGCCATTTTGGTAATTTTTTAAAAAGGAGTGGAACAATGCGGATAACAACAATTACAATGCTTATTTTGATCTGTACAGCGCAGGTCTTTGCACAAAACGGCGTGATTAGTGAAATTGCCGGTACGGTGGAATTAAAACATGCCGGAGAGGCAGGTTTTGTTCCTGCAAGAGCGGGCGATAGTGTAGCCCAGAATACCGTGGTTTCGACAGGCATAAAGGGTTTTGCCCTTATCGCTGTCGGAAGCACAGTTATTACAGTAAGGCCGATTACGCGCCTTACCTTCGCCGAAATAACCGCTTCTGCCGGCAGCGAAAGGCTCGGTGTTAATCTACAGGCCGGAAGAGTTCGTGTTGATGTAAACCCTCCGGCGGGAACCAGGGCCGATTTTACCGTTCAGTCTCCGTCGGCAACCGCTTCCGTGCGCGGAACAAGTTTTGAGTTCGACACCCAAAGCATTACGGTTCTGGAAGGCACGGTGTCTTTCCTGGGCTCAGGCGGGGCGGCAGTTCTTGCCGGCGCCGGAAGTTCAAGTGAAATTGCAAACGGCAGGGCCGCAGATCCGATGGATATATTTTTGGCGGAGCTGAAGCTGCCGCCCCCTGCCGGAAGCGATTCGGGTTTTGTTCATAGCGGCGGCGCAGGACAGGCTAAGGGAGAGTTCGACTCTGATATGGGAGAGTTCGGCCTTGACTTTGAGCTGAAATAAGGGGGAGTTTATGAAAAAGTCTGCATACATTTGTTATTTATTGATTGTTATTTGTTTAGTAAGTGCGTGCTTCAGCCCCTGGACGGGCACGGAAGAAACAACGCTTTCTATTGTGTGGGGCGGCTCCTCCGATTCCCGCTTTGTGCATAGTTCCGAGCTGGAAGATTTTAGATATGATGTAACCCTGAAAGGCCCCGGCGAACCGGTACTGGACAGCTTTACAGGTGTTGGCGGCGCCAGTTTTTCGGTAAATCCCGGAACGTGGACAGTAACAGTTAAAGGTTACGAATTCGGCTCTGCCGGTAATGTACTGCGTGTAATGGGTATCGAGATTGTGGAAGTAAAGGCGGGAAAGAACGACGTCAAGAAAATCGCGATATATACCGCTACCGAGGTAGATAGCTGGGGAGAACTCAATGACGCTATTAATAACACTGAGGATAATACTCCTTCCTATTTTGCTATCGATCCTTCGCGACCCCGCGAAGAGCTCATCATTATTAAAAAGTCATTCCCCGCTGGAAGTATGCACGGAACAATTAACATAATCCGGCCGATCATACTGATTGCCGAAATTCCGGTAACAATTAACAGGGGCAGTCAATTCAGGGAATCGTTTTTTACTGTAAGCGGTAATCGCCTTGATTTGGGAAAACCCGGCATGGCAGGCTCGCTGACCTTTGACGGCAGCATGAGTAGCGGAGAAAAGACAGATTCGCTTGTACGTGTAAAAAGCGGCGCAAAACTTGTAATGTACAGCGGCGCCACAATACAAAACAATAATGCCGAAGGTGACGGAGGCGGCGTGTATGTGGAATATGGCGGCGAATTTGCCGACGAGGGCGGTACTTTCAGCGGTAATTCGCCGGTTGATGTTTATTGGGAGGAGCGGCAAGACGGCCCGCTTACCGCCGGCGATTTCGTCGTTACTGACAACGTAACAACGTACAATGGCCAGCAGCAAGGGGTAACAGTGAGTTACTTCGGCGGCATCACCATAGGACAGGCCGGAATGATTAATGTCTACTATGACGGAAGCCTAGCCAAACCAATAAACGCGGGAGAGTATGAGATAACAATAACAACTGAAGGCGGCACGGTATATGAAAAAATAACTGAGCCGCTTTCTATTGGTACGTTTACAATTAACAAGGCTCACCTCGCGCTGAGCCTGAGCAGTGGGGTACTATCGCCGATAGATACAATAACTGTTACTGCCAGCGTCGTTTCTACAGACACAGCGACGATAGGCTTATTGGTGCCAGTGCCACCAGGTATTACATTTACTTCTGCCACACTAAGATATGACGGTACTACTGAGTTTTCCAATCCGGCTACAACACTCAACTTTTCTATAAATGTGAACGAAAACGTTATACAAAACTACGAAGTTGATACGATATCGTTAACTGTCGCTGTCAATGTATACGACGGACAGGAGAATGTTTCCGTTGGTGACATTGAAACCCGCCGAATCCCTGTAAACCAGGGCAACATTCAGAGGTTTAATGAATACGCCAACACTACCAACGGCTTAACACGGAATTATAGGCTGACCACGAACATTACGCTTCTCTCCACGACATCTGTCGAAAACAACTGGACACCGATTGGCGGGGAGCCACTCGATCCCCAAGGAAATGCGAAGTTCACCGGCAGCTTTGACGGTATGGGTAATACTATTACCGGTATAATTATTTACTCTTATGTTCTTCCTTATCAAGGCATGTTTGGGTATATTGGCAGTTCAGGTATTGTAAAAAATGTTAGGTTGCTTGATATAGTTGTTACTGGTGGTGATTATACCGGTGGTATTGCTGGTTACGTCGATGCTGCAGACTATTTCGGCACAGTACAGAACTGCTATGTTACAGGCAATGTCATCGGCGGGATTAATACCGGCGGCATAGTTGGCTCCAACAGCGGCACGGTGCAGAACTGCTACACTTCCGCATTTGTAAACGGAAATGACCATGTTGGCGGTATAGCGGGAGAGAACAGCGGTACATTAGAAAACTGTAACGCCACAGAAAATGTTTTCGGGAATAACTGTATCGGCGGCATAGCGGGAGTAAACAGCGGTACATTAGAAAACTGTTACGCCACAGGAAATGTTACCGGTAATGACTATGCCGGCGGCATTGTAGGCATCAACAACAGCACAGTCCAGAACTGCGTGGCGCTTAATGGGGAAATTGAGGCGACGACAACGTCCCTACCAACAGGCGCTTCGATTGGACGTGTGGCTGGAGAGAGCTATGCTGGAGGTGCTGTGCTCAGCAATAATTATGCGTATGATGGTATGTTGTTGAATGGTGGTATCGAAAATGATGGATCTTCATCAAATATACACGGCGAAGGTGTAAGCCTGACTGGCACTGGCTCGATTAACAATAGGGATTGGTGGAATTCGTATCCAATGGGAGCAGGAATAAACTGGGGGGTGGTTGATCCGCCAGGAAGCGAAACCAGTCCCTGGGTATGGAGCAAGACGATAACAATCGACGGCACCTCTGTTTATGTGCCAAAGCTGTGGTTTGAATAAAAGGAGAGAAATTTTTCTGAATTACCTCACACGGGGAACACGGAAGGGATTCGCGGATTACGCGGATTGTTTTTATGAAAAAGAGAAACCGTTATTTGCTATCCTCCGTGCTCTCCGTTTCGCCGTGTGATTTTATATGAGAAATTTTTAGGGAATACTTCACACGGAGATCGCGAAGATCACGGGGAACACGGAAGGGATTCGCGGATTACGCGGATTGTTTTTATGAAAAAGAGAAACCGTTATTTGCTATCCTCCGTGCTCTCCGTTTCGCCGTGTGATTTTATGGGAGAAATATTTTGGGAGTATTTAACGCGAAGGCGGAAAGAGCGCGAAGACGCAAAGGAGAGAAAGAAGCAAATAACAATACTTTGAGTCTTGGTTATGCGACGTTTTTATTTTTCTGATTCTCGACTTGATTATATAAAAAGTCAGGTGCAAAATCTACTTCATTATCCCAGCATAAAGTATTTAAATTTACCTTTACTGTTTTAAATATATCCATATTCAATAGTTCTTTTATAATTTCCCTATGATCTTCTTCCAGTATTTTTCTAAAATCTATGTTCCCATTTGCTCCATTATTGAATTCAACATAAATATTATAGTCGTTTTTTAATTCTGCAAAGATAACATTTATCATTTTTATTCTCCTTATATCAGTGGTTGAATTTTATTATATTTCCCGGTTGCTTGTATTAAATTCCAATTATCCTCTAATTTATCTTTATTTAATTCAGCCCATTCTATTACAAGCCCTAAAATACGGGCTGGCATTTTTCCTGCCAAAACGGTAAAATTCTTAATTTCTATTTCAATGTCATATTCGTTATATATTGCATGAAAATGAGGTGGATTATGATCATTAAAGTACATTGCAATGGAAATACCCAGGAAACGGCTTAATTCCGGCATAGTTTCACAATATCGTATAAATATTAATAATGCAAGTGCCAGGCACTGTTTTTTTCGAGAATTTTCACGCGAAGGCGGAAAGAGCGCGAAGACGCAAAGGAGAGAAAGAAGCAAATAACAATACTTTGCGCCTTAGTGTCTTTGCGGGAGAAATTTTTTGGAATTACCTCACGCGAAGGCGCGGAGATCACGGGGAACACGGAAGGGATCCGCGGATTACGCGGATTGTTTTTGGAAAAAGAGAAACCGTTATTTGCTATCCTCCGTGCTCTCTGTTCCTCCGTGTTTCGCCGTGTGATTTTATGTGAGAAATTTTTCGGGAATATTTCACTTCTCCCCACTGATATTTTGCAACTCTATCAGCTCATCTATCTGCCGCAGCACAAAGTCCTGAAACTCCGGGTACAACTCGTTGAACAGGGCGCTCATCCGCTCCATTTTTTCTTCCTGGGTACTGTTGAACATACGTCCCTGGCCGGTCAGGAGCCAGTGCTTATTAACTGAAAAGGCGCTGGAAATAAGATGGATTAGACGGTCTTTTACCTTATTGTGCCCTAATTCAACGTCAGCAAGATAGCCATTGGAAATATAAACGGTCTTGGCAAAAACCCGCTGAGACAATTTTAAGGCATGCCTGACTTCTTTTATCCTTTCATTGACCGTCATATGAGCTATTTTGTCCATATTATTATACCTTTGCTCGGCTAGCAAGCAAAAATCGTCATATTTTATAGTATTTTTAGCAATATATAATAATCTTCTTGACATTTGCTCGATATTATCCTATATAATGGTCGTATTAGAGCGCATGAAAATTGATATAAAACAAAAACGATTACAATGCACGTTCCCAAAACTTACGGAACCAAACCAGGAATATATTCTGGGTATCGCTGAAGGCCTGAAATATGCGCAAAGCAACCGGCCTAAAGAACAGTCCTCGGACACCAATACAGTTGATTTTTTCGACAACCCACCAAACAGGAGAGGCATTTCATAGACACAAATAAGGAGAATTGTATGATTGGAAAGAAAAATTATGGGATATTGTTTTTCATCATTGTGATCGCCTTCATTTTCGCTGCCTGCGAGAGCTCGACTACATCCGGAACCACCTGCCCGCATAACTGGAGCTGGGTGATAACAAAAGCGCCAACGGCTACAGAAACCGGTACGGAAACAAAGACATGTACTCTTTGCGGTAAGACCGATGGTACACGCACGATTCCTGCGACAGGAAGTGGTAAAACAGCCATCAGTTTTGTAAATTTAAGTATTACCGCTCCGGTAAATGGAGCGACGCCAGGTACAACGGCAACCGGCACAGGGTTTTTTTCCAAAGGCGTTGTTACCTGGTCGCCGGCTGATAATCCTTTCCGGGGAGGAATTGCATACACCGCGACCGTTACATTGACAGCTAACAGCAGCCATACTTTTACAGGGCTTAATTCTGCATCCATTAACGGGCAAAACGCAGTATTGTCAAATAATACCGGCGGGACGGTCACGCTGTCTTACACCTTTCCTGCAACTGATACAAGAATGGTTACTGCTGTGGCAATTAAAACACAGCCAAACAATCTGACCTACACACACGGAGACACTCTCGATTTGACGGGGCTTGTGGTAACGCTAACCTACAATGATACTACGGCAGAAGATGTAGCTGCAGCAAACTTTAACGCCAAAAATATTACTGCAATTCCGGCACATGGAGACCGGTTGGATTATGAATCGCATAACGGTCTGGGTGTTCAGATAAAATACGGCGATTTGGCTTCGTTGTATACCAACAGTTTGGCTTTTGGCACCACTGGTTCCGGTTTTTTGGTTACATTAGGTTCCGGAACAGGACAGGTTACCATTGATATGTATGATTCTGATGGTAATGGCTGGGATCATAATGGCGCCTTGAGAATAAATGTAAATGGGACGGATATTCCCGATGCAAGATTGAACGGCGGCAGCTTTGGCACTTACTCTTTCCCGGTTGCATCAGGCGATGTATTAAATATTTATTGGACCGGAAACGCGGGTGATTATCATAATGAAAACGCATTTATAGTTTATTATACTGATATGCCTCCCAGTCCTTCGTTTACACCGTCCGGCTGGAATGGAAGCAACGCTCTGCTCTACAGGGTGCAGAATACATTATCCAATGCAAACTTAAATCAATTATTGGGTTCATTTACAGTTAACACGTTAATGTTCCCATACACAAGAAGTGAAATCCGGCCTGAGGTCACAGTAAGAGACGGTACAACGATACTTACGCCAACAACTGACTACACAGTGGTATATACCAATAACATCAATGTCGGAAACGCAACCGTTACTATCACAGGCAGGGGTAACTATACGGGCATGTCCGACAGCGTTAATTTTAATATTTATCCCAGGGTTATAAATTTTACTGTTGCTCCAATCGCAGCGCAGGCTTATACAGGAAGTCCCCTTACGCCTGTAGTAACAGTAAGAGACGGTACAACGATACTGACGCCAATAACCGACTACACGGTGTTGTACAATAATAATACCAATATTGGAACCGCAGCCGTAAGCATAAGTGGCGTGGGCAACTATGCAGGCAGTACCGGCAGTGCTGATTTTATTATCAATTCTGATGGCGCTGGTTTTGTGATTGATTCAATCACAACGCAAACATATACAGGAAGCCCCCTTACGCCGGAGGTCGTGGTAAGGTTTGGTGCGACGGAACTCACTCTATTCGATGACTATACGGTGACATATATTAACAACACCAACGCAGGAACCGCAACCGTAAACATAAGCGGTGTTGGTAGTTATGCGGGCAGTACCGGAAGTGTGAATTTCATTATAAATCCAAAGGTCATTACCTTTACAGTCGGCTCGATCGTACCGCAAGTGTTCACCGGAAGCCCGCTTACGCCGGGGGTCGTGGTAAGTGACGGTACTACCGAGCTTAGCTCTGGCTATACAGTGTCGTATGCCAACAACATCAATGCCGGAACCGCAACTGTTACCGTAACCGGAACCGGCAATTATGCAGGCAGTACCGGTGGTACAACATTCACAATATTACAGACCGTGCCGGTTAACAGGTTTGAATACTACTGGGTGGATGCGCACGACAGCCTTGTTACAACAAGTGGCGGTGCAACCAGCATAATCGCCGGCGGAACTTTAACCATAACAGCACAGGGAACCGGTTATGTTGTTAAGCACTGGCATTTGAATGGTATTGATACCGGCCAGAGCGGAAATACTTATGCATTCTCGGGTACAACAACCGGAAAGCATACCGTCGGCCTGTTTGTCGAAAAAGACGGCAAACTTTACAACACTAATATCATGATTGCGGTAGTATATCGTACTGTTACCATAGATATGTATGATTCTTTTGGTGATGGCTGGAACGGCGCTGCATTGAGAATCAATGTAAACGGATCAAACCTTTCACCTAATGCAACTGTATCCAGTGGTAGTAGTTATGATAATTACACATTTACTGTATCTGTAGGTGATGCAGTTCAAATTTATTTGTCTGCAGTTGGATCTTATCCAAGTGAAATTTCATTTATAGTCTATTACTCAGATACGCCGCCGAGTCCGCTTCATAGTCCAAGTGGGTCAACAGGTAGTGCTAATACTTACGGCTTAAACGGTTGGAGTGGAAGTAACGCATTATTATACAGGGGAAGAGGTTCGTTGTCGTCATCCACCCCTACAACAACACCGTTAGGCTCATTTACGGTTCCATAAGGTAAGGGGGAAGGAAAATGAGGAAGGAGAAATTATCAATGAAAGACAGGAAATACAATATTATATTCGGGTTAGCTCTTATTTGCGCGGTGTTATTTGCCGCTTGTGATAATGGTGTTAATTCACCATCAACTCGTACGCCCGTTGAAAGTGGTTACGGGAGAATAAGCATCAGCCTGACAGGAGAGGAAGAGGATGTACAACAGGAAGAATCACAGGCGAGGACAGTGCTTCCCTCGGCTGCATTTGATAAATATGTGTACACATTTACCAGGGCAGGCGAATCAACCGGTGTGGAAGAAACTCCCGACAGTGAAGGGTTCTTTATCCTCGAAGTTGGTACATACACAGTAGAAGTAGAAGGCTTTATGGGCGCTGAAGAACCTTATGTCATCGTGGCAAGCGGGGTATCCGGGCCATTTAATGTCGGTCCCGGCAACAATGCTCCGGTGGAAGTTCCCCTTACCAGGATTGCTGCTGGAGCGCAGCAAGGGATATTCAGCTACACAATTACCTATCCGGCAGGCGCCGGGCTGGGAATTACTCTGCAAAAATGGCCGGGACTGGATGATATTATACTAAATCCTGTTGACGTGTCACAGGGTAACGGAAAGACCCAAACGCTTCTTTTAGACTCCGGTACTTACCTGCTGACAATTTTCGTCAGTAAAACCGGGCTGTATGCAGGTATAAGCGAGGCGGTGCATGTTGATCCACTGCTTACGACTGTTTATATAAAAAATTATTTAGATGATGATTTCCTGTCCAAACTTCCCGGCATTGCGGTTGCGGCCCCAACATTCAGCGGCGCTACCCAGAATAGTATTACCATTAATCCCGTAGACCCGCCCGCCAATGGACAAGATGTCGAGTACGGTATCAGCACAACAGATAATGCAAATAACGTTTCCTGGCAGACAGGTTTGTCTTTTACCGGTTTGAACTCGGGGACAAGATACTACATCTTCGCCCGTTCGGCTGAAGATGGCGACTATACTGCTGCAGGTGCGGCAAGCGGAAGCCTGCAGGTAATAATAGTTACAAACTCTTCCCAGTGGAGTACCGCCCTCTCTACTACCAGCGGCACAGCCGGGAACCCCAGGGCTTATACCATTGCGGTCATAGAGAATTTTACCGTCAGTGGAACTACCGGTAACAGTTTAGGTACAGCACAGTATGTTGTGGTAACGCTCAAAGGCAGCGGAACAGTTTCACTGAGCAGTAACGGCAGTGTGATCCGCATCGGCAACAATCAAACGTTTATAATTGATGACGAAAACCTCATCCTGCAGGGGCGATCCGGCAATAACAATTCTGTGATTAATATCCAGAGCGGCGGGACGCTGGAACTTAAAAACGGCATAATCAGAGGCAATACCAGCAGCACCAACGGAGGCGGAGTAAATATCTCCGGCGGCAGCTTTAGTATGTCAGGAGGAGCCATCAGCGGTAATACCGCCACCGGCAGTACTATCAATGGCGGCGGAATGTATATCTCCGGCGGTGCCTTTACCATGTCGGGGGGAATTATAAGCGGTAATGTTGCCGGCTACCGGGGCGGAGGGGTGTATGTAACAACCCCCGGCATTTTTACCATGACAGGCGGCACTGTGTACGGCAGTAATGAGGCTGCCCCGCTGGCCAACACCGCCAATGGCAGTACCAACGGCGCAGCCTTATATGTGATAAGCGGTACGGCAAAATACGGTGATGATGTAAATATTTTACCCCACTCAGACAACCAGTCATTGTATACCAACTATACCATTATTCCCGGCAGTGATGCACCCAATGCTGATTATGACATTACCGGGACAGGAACATATCTTTACGGCGATACCATAACTGTAATCATAACGCCAAAACCAGGCGCATCACCGGGAGCAATTACCATTTGGTATGAGGGAGTAAGCCCCACTGTTTACCCCAAAAGTAATACAGTTCCTGTTAATGCCGGAACATATCTTGTAACCTTTGATGTAGTGGAGGCTCCGGGTTTCCCGGCGCAGGCAGGCTTACGTGCTGGGAACATTATTATTAATAGAGCAAATGGTGGGACAGTTAGCGCTCCAACGGTAAATACTGTAACACACGACAGTATTACCGTTAATCCTGTACCCCCCCCTAGTAATGGACAAACAGTCGAATATGCCAGAAATACTACAACCACGGTACCATCAACCGGCTGGCAGGACGGCACAACTTTTACCGGATTGACAGGATCCACATCGTACTATTTATTCGCCAGGGCAAAAGAAAATGCCAACTACAATGCAGGAACACCAGCGATAAGCGCTTCTACGACAACAACACTTCATTCATTTACTGTTGTTCAGGTTGGTGGTTCATCAGCTAATAGAACAAGTACGACATCGCTGACCCTTAATTTTAGCGGCAACCCTGGTGCCATAAGCGCCAGTAACATTACTGTCAGCGGCGCTGCTTTAGGCGGCGGCGCTGTAACAGGAAGCGGAAACACCAGGTCTATACCTGTTAACCTTACACTTGCTCAAGGTGTAACATCCGGTATCGCAACGGTTTTGATTTCTTTTGCCGGTGTTCAAACAAGTGCGGTGAATGTAACCGTATATAATTATCCACCTCTTACAGGAACAGTGAATATAACAGGAACACCTGCTGTAGGTAATACGCTTGCGGCAAATACCAGCCTTGGCGGCAGCGGTACTATTTACTATCAGTGGGTAAGGAACGGAACCACAAATATTGGCACCGATAGTACATATACCGTGCAAACCGCGGATGAAGAGTTTTCGATTACTGTAACCGTAACTCGTGCCAACAATTCCGGCAACATCACAAGCCCGGCAGTTGGTCCAGTTCCAAAAACACATAACTGGAATTCTTCCACTCCGCCGACAGGTGTTAATGATGGCCATATTGTAATAATTGGTGTTGGTGCATCGGGGACATTGGTTGTTCCTTCGGGTGCGGCGGTGACAATAAGCGATTCCGGTACCGGCATGGTCAACAATGGACCAAGAGCGATTACACTAAATATATCTGCCAACGCACGGGTTAATTGGACAGCAATGTATCAAAGTACTAACAACCCTGTCGTTAGCATTATAAATGATGGCGGCGTATTAGATGTTGTATCAGGTATTATTCATAATGATTCAACCGGTAGAGCGATTAGCACATCTTCTGCCAGTACAATCATTGTTTCGGGAGGCCGTGTCAGTGGAGGGCCCTTTGGTGGTGCGGTCATTAATTCTACAAACGCCTCTGGTACTGTTACCGTTTCTGGCGGGCAGGTAATTGCGAATGGCGATAATACTAATAGACAGACAATCAATGCAGCAGGAACCTTAAATATAACCGGCGGGCTGGTAATTGCGGAGCTGCCAAATGCTGTTGGCGGTCAGGGCAGTGGTGTTGTAAATAAAACACCGGATCTCCTAACTAACGGCACGATCATTGGTTATACTTTGGGCGGTTCACATACTGTTGGCTCAACAAGCGGATTGACATTTTTACCCAGCGGGGCAAATGTATCATGGGGTCTAAGAGATGCCTGGGAAACCGGCATTAATTACCATAGCAGCAGTTTTTATCCGCTTTCCGGCGTTAGTGTTAACAATAGGATAGTGTGGGATAGTAGTAGAGTACCTTCGTCTGCTTCCATTGCTACCGGCAGTATCATTATCATTGCCGAAGGTGCAAGCAGTACACTGACAGTGCCAACTGGTATTGCAACAACGATTATCAGCCAGGGTACCGAGGCAGTTGATAATGGTAACAGGACTATAACCCTAAGTATAGGTGCAAGCGCTCTGGTTACATGGAGGGCAGATTATAGTGGTGCTTCTTCTTCATCTTTAACAAGCGGAGGTTTTATAAATGTTTCAAGCACTGGTACACTTGATATTGCTGAAGGAAACATATCTTATAGCAATTCTAATTCTAATTATATTGATAGAAACAGTACAATTTATACCAATTCAAACAGCAATATCATAGTTTCTGGCGGGGTCGTAAGCAATACAACTAATACGGCTATTTATTCCACAAGTACATCTGGTTCTGCTGTTACAATTTCCGATGGAGTCGTGAGTGCAACTAGCGGCAGAGCGATCTATTCCACAGGAGGCACTGCCACTGTTACTGTATCTGGCGGTGTTGTAAGCGCGACTAGCGGCACGGCGATCAATTCTACAGGTACTTCCAGTGTTGTTACAGTTTCCGGCGGAGTCGTTAGTGCAACTACCGGCACGGCGATCAATTATACAGGCGCAGGTTCAGGTATTGTTACAGTTTCCGGAGGTGTTGTTGGCGCGACTACCGGTACAGCTATTAACTATTCTAATAATAGCGGCAATCTAAATATTACCGGCGGTCTGGTAATAGCGCAAAGAGGTGCTGTTTTGGGTACTGGCGGCGTCATAAACAGAAATAACTGGAACCTGCTTTCCGGCAATGGTACAATAATCGGTTATACACCAGGAGCTTATAACGCAGGAACTACAACAGGCCTGGTGTTTGAAACTTATGGAGGACCGGTTTCATGGGGATCAAACAACGGGCAAAGCGCCCTAAATCACCCAGCCGGGGTATATGCACCGGTTTCAGGTGTTTCAATTGGCGGTGTTACAACTATTATCAGTGAAGATTTCGAAGGGACAAATTCGTTTACCATGGTAAATGGTTCACTGACAAATCAATGGCGTGTGGGAACTGCAACCTCTTATGGCGGTGCAAGGTCTGCGTACATTTCAGACAACAACGGGACTTCAAATGCCTATACCATTACAAGTTCATCTACGGTACATATGTATCGCAATGTAACCTTTACATCATCTTCAACGCCTTATATACTCGGTTTTTACTGGAAGGCACAAGGTGAAAGCAGCTATGACTATATGACTGTACATTTGGTTGAAGCAACTGTGACACCTGTTGCAGGAACTCCTCTGGTCGCAAGTACTAGAATTGGATTAGAAAGATACAATCTTAGTAGTGGCTCTGGCTGGAATTATGCGAGCATTAGTATTCCTGCATCAAATTCCGGTACTACTAAACGCCTGGTATTTACCTGGGTTAATGATGCAAGTGGAGGGACTCAGCCGCCGGTGGCAATTGATAATATTTTATTAACGCGGTAGGTATATGTACCGAACGAGGTGTCGGTCACTGAGCCGGCACTTTGTTCGCTGTTATGTGATAGGCATTCTGACGATTCTCACACGAATTTCAACCGGAGGATTTTATGAAAAAGGTTTTTAATATTGGAATACCAATTCTTTTCTTTTTACTGGTTTCAGCCTGTTCGAGTACGAGTACGGCGGTAAGTACGTCTCCGCATGTTTATACACACACAAGCACGGAATTTGAAATTCTGGGCGAGGTTCTTCACGAGAGCAGCGATCGTGTCGGCTACAATGAGCTGCTAAGGGTTGCCAGGAATCTTTATCCCGACTGTGATTATGTGATCGATATCATGATCGATCAAAGGGTAACAGCAATAACGACAAAAACAAGTTACTTCCCCATAAATTTAATATTTTTTTTACTGCGGGATACTCAGTCTACAGAAACAAGATCAACATGGGTAATGCGTGGTACTGCCATAATGTATAAAAGATAGGGTATAACGGTGAAAAAGAAACACTTTCTGCTTTTTATCGCCCTTGCTTTTGTCGGCGTATCTCTGAATGCACAAACGCTTGACGAAGCAATACTGACCGCTGCAGTTCAATTTGCCAGAGAGTTACCTGCAAATTCCAGGGTTTCGGTTATCAGTTTTCGTTCTAACTCAGAAAGGCTTAATGATTATGTAGTTAACGAACTTTACGGCGCCATATTAAGAAACCGCAGGATTACTCCTGTAAGGCCAAACCAAAACCAGATTTTTGATATTTACAGGAAACTTGGAGCAGGTGAAATAAACCGTGAAGCGGCTCAGAATATAGCGGAGCTGCTGGGAGTGCAGTATCTTATTACTGGCTCAATAGAAAAAATTCAATCTGATTACAGGATACATTTTAACGCTGTAAATACAGGTGCAGAGGTACAATCCTGGTATTCGGTAACGTTGAATTTGCAGAACGATTCACGGTTCACCGGTCTTTTGGGTGGCGCTCCCGTAGGCGCCCCGCCGCCACAAAGGGAACCTGCCGCAAGCCTACAGCCCCCAGTAGCAGAAGACACCCCGTCGGTCTCGCAAAGTGAACCTGGCGCAAGCGCCCCGTCGCAGCAGAGAGAAGACAATCCAGGCGATCAGCTTTCTGTAACGCCAGAAGACTCTCCGCCGGCTTCACGAACGCCGCCGGTAAGGACGCAAACCGTTTCCAGCCCCGCCAGCCCCGCCACAGTAAGATTTTCTTTGGGAAACAATATAATAATTTCTTCATTTGAGAAAACTGCAAACTATTCAAATATTGAGTATGATGATAATACTTATGGTGCAACTTATTTAAATCCGATTACTCTGGTATTAAGCCTTCGGTTCTTGTACTCAATGGAAAATAATATGCGGTTAGGTTTGGGAGTAGATGCTGCTTATTCATTGGTAATGTTTCTGATAGTAGATAACGATGGCTATATGACTGATTGGGGTTCATTTCCTTGGTATGTAATTATTGGATATAAAAGTGCTTATCTTCATATAGGTTATGATTTTGCAATTGGTGCATTATATATTGCTCCAAGTTTTATTATTAAAGAACGTTTATTGATAGGTATTCCTATATCACTATATGGCAGTAATACTCATTTTAGCTTTTCTAATAACTTGGATCCGCCTAATACGACTGATTGGCGGGGTGATATATTTGCGCCTTCTAGCACATTTCAAGCTGGAATTTCATTTCAGTATATTTTTGGCAGACAGCGCAGATAAAAACAGGAGCAAAATATGAAAATTGAGAAACATTTTTTATTATCAATTGTTGTTACGGCATTATGCATCTCATTTTCCACTTGCGGGGATAATGACGATCCTGGAAGTTCTCCAGGCGGTAATGACCAAACGCCCGCCAGCGCAAGCAGTCTGTATAAAAAAGCGCCGCCTGTTTCTGCGTCCGACACTCCAGTCAATCTTTCCGGTACATCAGGGGCAACCATTGTTGACAAGGCAGTTGCCTATGTTAATTCCAATCCCGGAACCTATACCCTCTTGTTGTACGAAGATATAGAAATAGCACAAAATACCGGAAGGTTACTGAACCAGCCAAATGTTAACCTGACAATTATCGGCATTGATGCAGAACGGAAGATCAGCCTGAAATATCCGGGATCAATATTCGGCGTAGGAAATGCTTCAACCGAACCAACAAATATTACACTTACTCTGGCTGATAACATTACCCTAGTAGGGTACGCTCTGAATCATCTGCCGGCAGCGGCTGTTACAGGCGGAGCATCTTTAATTATGCAGGGTAACGCGAAAATTACAGGTAATAGTAATACTGCCATTGGCAGCTCCGGATTAGCCGGCGGGGTAATGGTATCAGGGGGACTTGGCGATGAGACGACCTTCATCATGAAGGATAACTCTGTTGTGTCGGGCAATACTGCGGGTGTAAGCGGCGGCGGAGTTTATATTGATGCGTACAGTATTTTTACAATGCAGGGAAACGCCTCAGTGTCCGGTAATACTGCCAACTACTACGGCGGCGGAGTTTATGTATATGGCAGCAAAACATATGGCAGCGGCAGTTTTATCATGCAAGGGGGGACAGTGTCCGGCAATACCGCCGGAGCAGGCGGCGGAGTGTATGCAGCGGGAAGTTTTATTATGAGCGGAGGCACGGTATACGGCAGGAGTGAACCTGCTCCGCTTGGAAACACTGCTACTATCGGATCGGCTCTTTCTTTAGGTGCAAGCTCCTCAACCCTCGACATAGCCCAATACGGCGACGGCTCAGACATTTTGCCCCACACAGATAACCTTACATACAGCACAAACAATACCATTATGGGAAAATAGCACCCTGCGCGAGGAAATTCCGATTTTTTCCCCGCATAGGCATGGAAGCAACAGAAGACAGCTTCATCTGCTGCTTATATAATCATCAATTTCCTGTACGAAGTTTTCTGGCGATTCTATGTGCCAAAGAAAATATGATTTATTCGCCAATTCCCAAAGGTTATACTTATCAAATAGGGCAATTACTTCACTGCCGGTTAAGTTTTTTTTGTTGCGATAATATTCAATAACAAAAATCAGAAATTTATTTTCCTTGCTCATGGCAAACTCCTTGTCATGACTGCTCCTCGGGAAATTCAATTTTTTGCTCTTTTTTTTCGGATAAAAAAATCTCCGAAAGTGTTTTGGGGCTTAAGTGCCAAAGCCCCGTAGCGGGATTTTGCAGCTTATCGAATAAATTAGATTTGTAAAATTCTCTAATAGCGGCTTCTTCTTCATTATTATATAAATATTTAATTTCTGCTATTACGTTGGGAATGACACATATACAAAGAAGAGTCGATACTTTATTTTTATCTTTCACTGCCGGGCTCCACTATGTACGATTTAATGAAAGACAAATATTTTAAAACAGCTTCATTGCAAAAAACAACTTGATCGTATAACTTTTTAATATTTAGTTTTTTTATCGTGCTTTCTTTATCCAATTCTCCGGATTCATAAAGAATTATTGTACCAAAAACATCATCATTGGCTACCGGACCAATTATCAAATCGTACTTATCGTTTAACGTAATGCCTTTTCTGCACTTAACAACAAAATCCAGCCACTTTTCATCAGGCGCTTCAAATTTAAGAATAGAGAAATTATTTAAATCAGCAATAAATTCATAGCAATTTACAATGGGATAAAGCGATGGGCTTCTTCGCCCGCAAATTTTTACAGCAAAATCCCTTGCTTGTTCTTCATTTTCGGTCGTATAAAAACCTTCACCAAAGTCCAGGGTTTTAAATCTATTCATTATTTTGGGCTGTTCTATTATTACATTTGTTCCATGAAAAACTTTCACATTTGGCCTCTTTTGTATTATACAGATTTATTTCATTTTTATCAAGGATATCGGGCAGATGTGATTGAAGCTATAAACCATTCTCCAAAAACCCCGAAACCTCATAAAACGGTACTTGTAAAAAATAACTACTTTGATATAATAAAAACATATGCTAATCAACAGCTATATTGACCAATTATTAGAGGCGCTAAAACAGGCAGATCCTTATAAAATCATATTATTCGGCTCATGCGCCAAAGGAAATACGGGGAAAATTATATATGAAAAAGCAAGCTGAACTTAATATTCCACAAAAATATCAAAGAGATATTGAAAATGATGCTAAATTACTCATAAATGAAGGGTGCGAATCTGTTTATTTGTTCGGTTCGCTGGTTACCGGAAAGATCAATGATAATTCTGATATAGACATAGGCGTAAAGGGGCTTCCAGATGGAAAATTTTTTGGAGTGTATTCAAGATTATATTTTGATTTTGATAACAAAATTGACTTAATGGATTTTGATTCTAATAATGATTTTTATTCAATGTTAAATAGTATTGGAGAGGTAGTGCAAATTGGATGAAATAGTAAAAGTAAAAATAGAACATGAAATTTCACGGATAGAAAAACTAATGAGTGATTTAAAACCACTACTGGATTTGTGTAAAATAAAAGAGCCCGATATTGTTGAAAAGACTGCGGTAGCTCAAGTTTTACATTCATTCTATAATGGAATTGAAAGTATTGTTGTTTTGCTTTTTAAATATATGAATGAAAAATTACCTAATGATAATAAATGGTATAAAACATTATTTGAAATGATGTTTGGAAGTAATTCAAAAAATATAATTATGATTAGAAAAGATATAAAAATAAAATTCGAGGAATATTTATTATTTAGGTTTTTTATAAGATATTCATATAGTTTAGAATTAAATAGGAAATAAATGAAACCATTGATTTATGATCTTGAAGAAATGTGAGAAACAATAAGGGAAGACTTTAAGATATTTATTAAAAACAATGGAAATAATGAAAAAAAATGAAATGAAGGTGACTCTTCACGCATCCACTGGCATCCATCCTTCTTTGAAGCCATAAAGTTCATGCCTGTATGCTTCGCTTAAAATTTTCCTATTACAGATTTGGCTATCACTTTTGGTGGCTGAAAATGGTTAATAAAAAATGGAGAATAAGGGGTTGACAAAAATGCAGTATATATGCTTAAATAAAAGAATATTTTGTGAAGGAGGATTATATTATGACAAGTACAAATTATACTGTCGGTAGTGGCAGTCAAAAAATGATCATGAGGGGTGGATGTGATACTGGCTATTTCATAGGAACCGGTGATGAGATTTTTAAAAGCGGTTGTTCTACCGGAATGAAGGTAGATTACTCTGGCAAAATTTTAAAGAATGGTTCTGAAACAGGCTATTTAATAAGCGGAAGTTCAATCATGAAAGAATGTGACAAGGGACATTCAATAGATTGGATGTTTAATTAAAACATCGATTAAAAATTAATAGGGGGAAAATATGGTTTGGGTCATTGTAGTTGCGATAATAGCAATTGTAATTATCAGTATTGTTCGAAAAAATGCTGGGAAGAATGCAAATTACTATTTTAATCTTGGCGTTGAAAATTTGGGAAATAATAACTCAAATCTAGCTATCGAAAATTTTTCTGAAGCAATAAGAAAAGATCCAAATTTTATAGAAGCCTATCTGAAACGCGGTCAAGCAAAATTCAGGTGGTCGGGTGGTACTGATGAATGTATATCGGATTATACAGAGGTACTTCGCCAAAAGCCTGATTGCGCAGAAGCGTATTTATTTAGAGGCGATGCGTATCGCGGGTATGGGGGTGATGATGGTAACATAGCTAATGACAATGCATTGAAAGACTATAATGAAGCAATACGATTAAATCCAAATTGTGCTGAGGCTTATTTTGGACGTGGAAAAATAAATGCGGAGAAAAACCAATCAAAAATGATTGAAGATTATAGCGAGGCTATACGCTTGAAGCCAAATGTTGGTGATCTCGAAGGTGATGCTTATTATCATCGTGGCTTAATATATTGGGAAAAGGGAGATGTTGATCGAGCCATCGCGGATTATAGCGAAGCATTAAAACATAACCCGGATTATACAATTGTATATGAGAAACGAGCCGAAGCATATGAGAAAAATGGAGACGTTGGTAAAGCAGAAAACGATCGTGAAAAACATCGGAAACTGTTAAACGAAGCTATAGCAATGTTTAAACAGTTCAGACGAGACTGCGGTGATTATGATGACGATGACTAAGATCATAAAACTTTGGTTATTTCTGCCAAGTGTACAGATTTTTTTAAAGAAGGAGTTCATAAAAAAAATATGAAAATATCAAAATATGATTTGTGTAAAAATTGTCGTAAGATAAAACCTCAAATGAGCAACGGTAAACTTGGTTCTTCTTGTGAAGATTTTCTTGACAGTAATGGATACAACAATGGCACAGGATTTATCATGATGAATCATATGTTATTATCATATTTAGAAAATAATGATGGTTGCTCAACTTGTATAACATTAATTAAACGTGCTACGCAATCAGAAACATTTATAACACCAAATGATATTTTGGCAGCATTAAGAAAAAAAGCTGAAATTGGGGATCAAGAAGCAATGTTAAATTTAATTCATAAATTAAGCTTTGATTATGGACAAAATAATAATGAAGATTATAACAATGAAGCAAATCATTGGATTGAAAGAGCTGCTAATCTTGGAAATGCAGATGCACAATTTGAATTAGCAAATGTTTTAATATAGGAAATAATTGAAAAACCACCACTTCGCTTAACAAACGATTAAAGCTATGCCGCCGACAAGCGACGGCTCGGGGTTACGCATGGCTTGGTCGGTCGCTACGCTTGCTCCCACGCCATGCTCCACCAACATATAGGGCAGGGGTCAATGCTACGCATTACTTTATTACCTGTCCCAAACATCGCCAATCTAGAACGTTAAGTGCCGGGTTTCAATAGATTATTATCTTGACAAGAAGAAGAACGCCGTATTATATTTTCTTTATGGATATTGTAAAACAGATTATTGATCAGCGTGTAAATAAAGTTATTGAAGAAAATCCCTCATTTTTTGAAGAATTTGTCAATGATAATGAAAAACAAATATCTCTCGCTTTTTTGCTGCTCGGAGTATCAGCATATCTTGATATTGATATGGCAGAGGTAGTGCAATACATTACTGACGGCGGAAATGACGGAGGCTTTGATGCCGCATACATCGCCCAATCAGGCGAAGGAATACTTAATGTTGTGCTTTTTCAGGCAAAATATATACGAAATTTGGAAAAAGAAAATAACTTCCCTGCAAACGCAGTGGAAAAATCCGTTAATACAATAAAAAATATTTTTGATTCCAGTAGGCAAATGGAACTAAATGACAAAAGCCGTATAACCGTAGATGAGATACGTTCTTTTCTTGCAGATGGGGTTATACCTTATGTTACTTTTGTTTTGATCAACAATGGAATAAAATGGAACCAGGATGCTCAAAATCATATCAACAATGAGTTTACCAGTCAAAAACAAGTTGAATTTGTTTATTTTAATCATCAGGATATTATAAAATATGTCAATAAGCGTGATAAAATTGATGAAATTCTTACTCTAAGCGGAATAGCCATAAAAGAAGATTTTAATTACAAAGAAGTTATTCTTGGTAGAGTGTCTGTAAAAGAGATAGCAAGAATACTCGATATTTATGGCGATAATTTATTGGATAAAAATATTCGTAAATATCTCGGGATAAATGCTGTCAATAAAGCGATTCAGGATACATTGATTGATGATGCCAAACGTTCTAATTTTTTCTTTTACAATAATGGGATTACGATGATATGCTCTGATTTTAAATACAATGCCTTGCAAAAAGATGATTGGAAAGTGCAGACGAAAAGTTTACAGATTATTAATGGCGGACAAACTTGTAAAACGATATATCAGGTGTTAAAAGATAATAGTGACATTGACTTTTCTGATACAACTGTTCTTTTAAGACTATATGCCGTCGGATCGGATGAAAGTGTCATCGAAGGAATTACCCGTGCTACAAATAGTCAAAATCCTGTAGATTTTAGAGATTTGAAGTCAAATGATGAAATGCAGCATCTACTGGAACAGGGCACAAAAGAATTGGGTTATACATACAAGCGCAGAAGAGATAACCAAACGAATACAGATGCAATTCCTTCTTCAGTAGCTGCCGAATCTGTATTTGCAATCTGGAGAAAAAAACCGCATTTGGCAAAATACAAAAAAAGTGAATTTTTTAATATGTACTACAACGAAATATTTGATGACTTAAGTGCGGCTCAAATGATAATAGCCGTTCTTATTTTTCGCATGTGTGATAGTTATCGAAAGAAAATTTCTGATGATCCGGGTATTCAGGCGCAACGCCGTTACAGCCATTTTCTTATTGCAACTATTATCGGAATAAATGTCTTGAATCATTTTTCCATAAGCGTTCACCAAATTACACATAAGAACTTTTTTGAAATAAAAAAATATTTTGACACTAACCGTGATGAGCTTTATAATACTGCCGAACAGCATTTATTAACACATCTCAAACGATATTTTAACAAAGAATCGTTGGAAGATATAGATAGCCGTACAATGGCCGCTGCTTTCCGTAGATTTGATTTTGTCGAAAGCGTTTTTTAAAAATAGAATTAAAAAAAATTCAAAGGTAAACAAGGCAATAAAGGAATGTAAATTTATGGAAAAAAAACAAGGTCTGGCAGGATATTTCTGGCAAATCACTTCTGCCCATACTATATCATATTTTATTGCCGGAATAATTGCTGTTACTTTTTTTGATTACCGGGAATGGTGGGCTACAGAAGCATTTTCTGCATTTTATCGTGATATTAACTCTCCAATTGTGGCATTGGGCGGCGGTTTTTTGCAAATATTCAGGGGGATTTTTGTGGCCCTAATATTGCTGCCTGTGCGAAAAACATTTTTCGAGGAAAAATACGGGCTCTTAAAATTGGCCTTAATTATATTTGGCTTTTCTGTAGTATCAACTTATGGAGCTGTGATAACATCTTTCGAAGGATTGATTTACTTAAAAGTGCCATTTATTTATCATATTAAGGGCATTCCTGAAGGCTTAATATGGCTTTCTTTATTTATCGGAATACTGTATATTTCAATAAAATATTCACACAAAAAAATTATTACGATATTGTCAATAGTGTTTGTAGTATTAATTTCCCTTTTAACCATAATGGGTTATTTTGGCGCCATGGGTTATTTCAATACATAAATATTTCTGTGGTCACCATAGCCGTGGAAAAGTATCCTTGAATCAACCTGTCGAATTTGCTAGTATGAAATTAATAACAAATATGCTTTGCCTGGCGAATGAGGTTTTATGCAATCAATTGGTATCAACATCGGCTCAACAAGCCTTAAAATGGCTTTGTTTGATTATAACGGTTCTGTAGAAAACGGAAAAACAGTCTGGAGCGCTTCAATTCCCCATGAAGGGGATTTTGGCGCCGCGGTACACAGGCTTCTTGAAGAAGGGAATATACCCAGCGGCATTCCGGCCCTGGTTACCGGCAACGAGGGCCGCTTTATGTTCGACGTATCCGGCACGCTGGAGCCCCTGTGTGTAGAGGCGGCTCTGCGGAACCTCGGCCTTAAAGCCGACGCGGTTGTCAGCATGGGCGGCGAGGACTTAATCGTCTATTCGCTGGATTCTGACGGCAAGATTATCAACAATTTTTCCGGAAACAAGTGCGCAAGCGGCACCGGCGAATTTCTTAAGCAGCAGCTTGCCCGTATGGACATGACGCTCGAAGATATCGACAAGGTGTCCGATGCCGCAAAGGTACACGCCCTTTCCACACGCTGCTCGGTGTTTATGAAAAGCGACTGCACGCACAGGCTCAACAAAAGAGAGGCGACCAAGGATGATATCGTACTGTCTCTTTCCGATGTTATGGCTGTAAAGGTTATCGACTTTCTTAAAAGGGCGAAGGTTACATCCGGCCGCGTTATACTTACGGGCGGAATAACCCTTAACAGGCACATTGTCCGTTTTATTCGGGAAAAAGCGCCGCAGATTGAATTCATCATTCCCGAAACCGCGCCGGTGTTTGAAGCCCTTGGCGCGGCGGTTTTGGCCCCTCAGTCGGGGAGCCCGCTGCCGGATGCTGACAGGCTGCTGAAACCAAACGAGATGCGCTTCGGGACGCTGGGCGCGTTACGCGACTGGAAAGATAAAGTAAAAACTTTTAATACCGAAACCGGCAGCAAGATTCGCACAGACCGCGCTTACATTCTTGGCGTTGACGGAGGATCCACCACAACCAAGGCATGCCTTGTAGACATCGAAACTTACGAGATCGCGGCGAGCCACTATGGACGCACGCACGGCGATCCGGTTAAGGCACTTAAGGAATGTCTTGCGATAATGCAGAAGAAAATTATCGCCGACACGGGTGGGAAAAAAATTGATATACGCCTTGTTTCCACCACCGGTTCCAGCCGTGAGATACTCGGCGTGTTTCTGGAAACGCCAGGGGTTTACAATGAAATTATCGCCCACTCGGTGGGGACTACTTTTTTTGACAAAGAAGTGGAAACCATTTTCGAGATTGGAGGGCAGGATGCCAAATATGTTCTGCTGAAAAATGGCGTCCCCATCGACTATGCCATGAACGAAGCGTGTTCGGCCGGAACCGGCTCCTTCCTTGAGGAATCGGCCGCCGGCGATCTTTCCATACACAGCGCGAAGGACATCGGCCCCATTGCCCTGGAAGCTGATTCGCCGTGCAAATTCGGCGAACACTGTTCGGCGTTTATTAACAGCGATATTCGCAAGGCCGTACAACAGAGCGCCAGCAGGGAAAACATTACGGCAGGGATCGTCTGCTCCATAGTAGCAAACTACCTTAACCGTGTTGTAGGCAACCGCACCATTGGCGGAAAAATCTTCCTGCAGGGCGGCGTCGCCAAAAACCCCGCTGTTCCCCTGGCGTTCGCCATGATGCTGAACAAGGAGATACTTGTCCCGCCTTCGCCGGAGCTGATGGGCTGCTTCGGGGTGGCGTTACTCGCAAAGCGAAAGCACGACGATGGGCTGCTTCAGCAGCAGAGTATCGTTATTGATGACATTATTAACCGGGAGATAGGCTATGAAAGGGTTTTTACCTGCAAGTCCTGCGAAAATTTATGTCCCATTCAGGTTTTGAATGTAAACGAGAACAAATACATGTTCGGCGGGCGCTGCAATAAGTACACTAATATGCGCAAAAACGTCAAGGATATTCCGGTATTCGATTATGTCGAAAAACGCCAAAAGATGTTATTCGAAGAATATGCTGCTCCGGCGCTATCGGAGGAAAAAACCCAGAGGGATTTTGCCATCGGTATCCCCAGAGCGTTTTCTGTTCACACTTTATACCCGCTTTACTCGTGGTTCTTCCACGAACTTGGCATTAAAACTTTTCTCTCTAACGAGGTTGCCCATGCCGGAGTGGCGCGAGCTGAATCAACATACTGTTTCCCTGCGGAAATCGCCCACGGCGCCGTTCAGGACTGTCTGGACAAGGGCGCAGACTATGTGCTTTTGCCGCACTTCCGGGACATGCCCTCGTACGAAGAAGAAGTGCACGCCAACTTCTGTCCCATAACACAGGCGCTTCCCTACTATATCGAAAAAGCGTTTCCCGACATCGACAAAAATATCTGGCTTCCCCTGGTGGTCAGCTTTAAGTTTGGCGATTCTAAAGCGCTGGAACTTTTTACCGAGATGACAAAGCGCCTGGGCATCGGCGAAGCGGAAACGGCAGCGGCTTTCAAAACCGCAATGGAAAAACAAAAAGCCTATTTTAGCGCTGTCGAAAAAATGGGGCTGGAGGCGCTGGAAGAAGCACGCAGGGCGGACAGGCCGGTTATCGCAGTTCTTGGCAGGCCATACAATGCGTTTACGCCGGAAGCAAACATGGGCATTCCGCGCAAATTCACTACACGGGGCTACTCAATCGTTCCCTTTGACATTCTGCCATTCCACGATGAAAACATCTTCCCGAATATGTACTGGTATTACGGCCAGCAGGATGTAAAAGCCGCTAATTTATTAAAAAAAGAAGATAACATTTATCTTACATATATTTCCAATTTTTCATGCGCTCCCGATTCATTTATTCTTCACTATATTAAATGGGTGATGGGGCAGAAGCCCTTCCTGATACTGGAGCTTGATTCACATTCAGCCGACGCCGGTATAGACACCCGTGTAGAGGCGTTTCTCGACATTATCGACGGCTACCGCGCAAAGAAAAATGAACTTGAAGCCGAGCGTTACGACAATGGCTGGCGCTTTATCAGCGAGAAGCAGGCGGATGGAGAATTCGATCTGCACATTGATAATGTTAAAACAAAGGAAAGGGTTCCCATAATAGGCAACAAGAGGGTGAAGGTGCTGCTCTCCAACATGGGCGCCATTTCCACCGAGTACATGGGAGCGGCGGTGCGCTCACTGGGTATTAATGCAGAGGCGATGCCTGTTGCAACCGCCAAAACGGTTCAGGTTGCACGCGCCCATGCGTCGGGAAAGGAATGTGTCCCCAGCCACCTTGTATTGGGCAGCGCCCTGGAGTTTTTCTTCAGCGACAGATACCGCAAAGATGAATTGTATCTGCTCTTTGTACCAATTACCACAGGGCCGTGCAGGACAGGCCAGTATTATGTGTATTATGAAAACCTGTTCCGCGATTTGCGCCTGGAAAACGTAGTGGTCTTTATTCTTTCCGCTGATAATTCTTATACAGAGCTTGGCCCCAGTTTCGCAAAGGAAATGTGGAAGGGGCTGGTGCTTTCCGATTATCTGAAAGATATTCAATGCGCCCTTAAAGCGACGGCAGCCGATCCGGTAAAGGCACAGGCCGATTTTAACAAATCCTGGCGCGCGGTAATGCACGCCGTGGAGCACAAACCAAAGGAAATGTGGAACGAGCTGAAAAAAGTCGCCGAAGAAGTAAAAAAGATTCCGTTAAAACGAAAACTGATAGACTGCCCCCGCGTATTGATTGTAGGTGAAATCTATGTGCGCCGCGATGACTTTGCCGTGGGTGAGTTAACTGATCTGATGAGTGAGCGCGGCATTGTCGTGAAAGTTGCCGGAATATCAGAATGGATTCACTATCTGGACTTTGTGCGCGAATACGCCCTTAAAAAGCTGATAAAACTGCGCAAACCGGGTACGCGGCTTTTTTCCAAACCCTGGAAGGACTTAAAAAAACTGGAAGTCGAAGAATGGTGGAAACACTCGGTGGAAAAAAAAGTGCTTTCGATACTGAAGCCGACCGGTCTTATCCCCGAAACACCGCATGACATGAAGCTGATTATGAAGTACACCCAGGAGCACTTTGTTAACCTGGAACTGAACTCCGAGATAGCCGTTTCCTCCGGTTCGGCGGCAGCGGCAATGGACGCCGGCTATTCAGGTATTGTGAACATAAGCCCCTTCGCCTGCCTGATCGGGCGGGTAATCGAGGGACTTTTCACGCCATGGGCGCGCGAGCGCAACTACCCGATTTTATCTGTTGAAGTGGACGGCAACCTGCTGCCGCCGAACATTATCAACAAGCTGAATATCTTCATGGTAAACGTTCTGCGCTTCAGGAGCGGCGGCGATCTTTCTTCGCTGGTGGACAAGGCAAGCTGAGGGCAAGGCTCAGCTTACAGCAGCCCTTCCAGTTCATCCACGAGGCCGGCGAAAGCCCTGCACGTTGCATCTACCGGCTCCGGTGAACTCATATCCACGCCGGCGGCTTTTAGGGCTTCGATTGGGAAGCGCGAGCCGCCAGATTTAAGAAAGGTAAAATAATCTTTGCGCTCTTTTTCACCGCCTGAAAGAAGGCGTTCTGCCAGAGCCAGGGCTGCCGAAACGCCGGTTGCATATTTATACACATAAAAGGCGCGGTAGAAGTGCGGAATTCTAAGGCCTTCCAGATCGCTTGTTTCTTCAAAGACCATTGCAGGACCGAAATATTTTACCAGCAGTTTACGGTATTCTTCGCGTAACAGTTCCACCGTAAGGGGCGTACCGCCTTCTTCCAGCTTGTGGCTTATCATTTCAAATTCAGCAAACATGGTCTGCCGGTACAGGGTGGAAAGAAGGTCGTCGGCTCTTTTGTTAACCAGATACAGCTTTAAATCTTTGGAGGGTGAATTTTTTATAAGATGGCGGAAAAGCAGATCCTCGTTGAATGTACTGGCGACCTCTGCTTCGAAGATCGTGTAATTGTAATGCATAAAGGGATTGCTGCGCGCTGAATACAGGGAGTGCATTGAATGACCGGCTTCATGGGCGAGGGTGAATACATCCCGGATGCTGTCTTCTTTATAGTTCATAAGAATGTAGGGATCGCCCGTAAAGCCGCCGGCGGAGAAAGCGCCTGAACGCTTGCCCTTATTCTCGTAACGGTCTGCCCAGCGGCCGTATAGCCCGCCGGCCAGGGTGGAAACATACTCATCGCCCAGGGGTGAAAGCGCGGAACAGACGAGATCGACCGCTTCGTTCCAGTTTGTGTTTTTTTTCGCGGCGGATACAAGCGGGGCATAGACATCATAGTGCCGCAATTCGTCCAATTTCAGCGTTTGTTTACGCAGCCTATAGTAGCGGTGCAGGGTATCAAGATTATCGTTTACCGTTGAAATAAGATTATCGTAGACCGACTCGTCAACATTGTCGGGAAAAAGCGCGGCAGCCCTCGCAGAAGAATAACCCCTTATGCGGGCATTAATCACATCCTGCTTGACAGAGCCTGAATAAAGACCTGCCAGGGTTGTTTTGTGGGCGTTGAAACAGCCGTAAAAAACTTCGTATGACTTGCGGCGCAAGTCACGATCCGGATGTTCCATGAAAACCGACCAGGTGGATTGTGAAAGGGGCCTTTTGCCCTCCGGTGTATCAATTAAGCCAAAATCAAAATCCACATTGGTTAATACAGAAAAAACATCGCTTACCGCTCCTTCACCTTCGGCGTGCAGCGCGATAATCCGCTCTTCCCTGTCGCTTAATATGTGGGGCCTGTACCGGAGTATCCTGCCCAGATAGATACGGTACTCTGTTATGCGCTCATGTTTCAGAAAAGCTTCCATATCCTTTTCGGGAATTGCCAGAATTTCCGGGTTTTCCCAGGCTTCTGCAGCCTGTGCCTTTGCATGTGCCATGCTGATTTTTCCGCTCATAGTTCTTGCAATTCCGGAACCCTCATCTTCTGTTTGCCTGAGTCCCGCGTAACTGAACAAGCGCTCTGCTAGAATTCTTAAATCTTTTGAGAAATCAAGGTAATCGGCAAGGCTTTCCGCGGATTTTCCCAGAGTACCCTGAAAAGAGGGAAGTTTTTCCGCTGTTTTTTCGAACAATGAAAGCCCTTCGTTCCAGTCTTCATCGTTTGCAAACAGTTTGGAAAGATCCCAGGTGTCGGATACGGAAACTTCGCTGCGCAGCGGTATTTGCGATTCGTTGTTTTGCATATTACCGCCCCCTGCTGACAGCCGCTACAGCCGCGCCGAATAGGCTTGCCTGTTCTACCGGTGAAATAATGTACGGACGCGGCTTGTCCTTAATCAGCATTTGATGCAGCCATGACTCCAGGGAGCGGCGCATGCCTTTGTAAACAAGAAAGGTTGTACCTTCTACCGCAATGCGGACGGGTGAATAGGGCAGTAAAGCAGGATCTATCCGCAATACAGTTGCGGCTAACACGGCGGCGGAAAAAAGGGCGCCGCGCTCTGTAATAATGGAAGAGATGTACTGCACCGCAGCCAGGGCATCGCCTTCGTCCGTGCCGAAAAGGGAGCCGACGGGCCCGGCGGCCGAAAGCGGCGCGCGTGCAAACTCGTTCAGGTGCCGTGTTTCAAGGTGCGCCATCGCAAGGAGCTCATCTGATTTTTTGAAGCGTATAACATTGTCCTTTACCGCCTGTTTTAGAATGTGCAGGGTAAGCGGGCCGAGGTAGGCGCCGGATGCCGCTTTTTCCAGTGTATATGTGCCGGGGTTTTTTGTTGTGCTGTCATATTCGCGATCCAACTGTCCACGGAAGCGGATATTAAAATTGCCGGTTTCGCATACCACAATCTGGGGAGCCTGTGTGGATTCAAATCCTATTTTTGGAATTTTTGTTTCGGGGTAGGCAGTGTTAAAACCCGTCCCCAAAATAAAGCCAATCGCAGGGCCGCCGGAAAATCCGTAGGCGTTTTTGGTTCTCTGCTCTTCGCCGTCCGCCGGAATGGAAGCAAGCCCGGAAAGCAGAGTAGCGACGGTATCATTTAACAGAACAATCGCCCCTGAGTATTTGTATCCTCTGGCGGCCAGAGCGCCGCGCAATCCTTTACCGATTGCCTTGCCGATAACGTCCTGCGCGTCCACTTCCTTGCTGAAGGCCAGCGGAATTCCGTCGGCGTCTGCGGTAATTTCCATCGGATAAGAAAAAGTAAAGCCAATTCCTTCTATTTTGGCTGAAGTCTCTGATAGAAATGGAAGTGCAAAGTCCGCAATTTCATCAAAGAATTGCCCTGCACTCAATTTTCCTTTTGTGCCCGGCATGGGAATTTTTTTTGTTCCCTCGGCAACCGCCGAACCGTTTTCGTCGAAATGCACCAGGCTTGCCCGCAGATTTGTGCCGCCGGCGTCCAGGGCAAGGACTGTTTTCCCCGGCGGAACCTGCGTTACCGGAACAATGTATGAAGGAATCATGGGGAGGCTTGATAACTGCCCTTCAAGGCCGCGCTCCATTTCGATCAATACATCTTTTACCAGCGCTGCCGGATCGCAGATGTCGTAATGGAAACCGTAGTATCTTGCAAAATCGGACAATTCCTGCGGGTTAAATGATTTCATTATCACCTCTATATGAAAAGTATATATGATGATTATAAAAATTCAATGCATCGCATTGCCATAAACTCTTAATGTATTATAATTTAATTATGAAAAAGCGCATTGTTATTGCCCTGGGAGGGAACGCCCTTGGAAACTCTTTAAGTGAACAAATGGCCGCGGCGCAGATAACTGCCCGGGCAATTGTTGATCTGGCTGAAGCTGGCCATGAAATCGCGGTAGTACACGGAAACGGCCCGCAGGTAGGAATGATCGAAACGGCATTCGAGACTGCCGCAAGGGCGGACAACCGTTTTACATCTTTGCCAATGTCGGTTTGCGTTGCTTTAAGCCAGGGATATATTGGCTATGATTTGCAGAACACAATCCGCATGGAGCTGGATAAAAGAAAAATGAAGAAAGATGTCGCCGCCATAATTACTCAGGTCGAAGTAGATCCTGGAGACAGCGCGTTTTTGAATCCTACAAAGCCGATTGGATCTTTTTTAACCGCCGAAGACGCTGAACATTTAAAGAAAGCGGGTATTCCGGTTATGGAGGATGCAGGGCGGGGCTGGCGGCAGGTTGTGCCTTCTCCAAAACCGGTAAATATAATTGAAGCGCAGACAATTAAAACCATTCTCGCCACGGGAAACATACCGATTGCTGCCGGCGGCGGTGGTATTCCTGTTGTAATGCTTGAAGGCCAGTACCGGGGAGTAAGCGCCGTTATCGACAAGGATTTTTCCGCCGCAAAACTGGCCGATCTTATTTCTGCGGATATTCTGCTGATCCTTACGGCTGTTGAAAAAGCCGCGGTTAACTTTGGTAAGCCGGATCAGAAATGGCTCGATACCATTACAACAGCCGAGGCTGAAAAATATATTGCCGAAAATCAATTCGCAGAAGGTTCCATGCTTCCAAAAATCGAGGCATCAATTAATTTTTTAAGATCAATGCCCGGAAAAAATAGAACTGCCATTATCACCCTGCTGTCAAAAGCAAGGGATGGTATAGAGGGTAAAACAGGAACCAGGATTATTTTGTAAAAGCCCCGCCCTACGGACGGGGTTGTTGATTTTACTTGAAGAAATCAATATAGCCGAAGACAAATATTGCAATGATGATCAATGGAAGCACCCATGTAAAGTACATCCGCAAAGCCGAGGGGAAACGTATGCCGTTTCCTGTATCAGCTTCTTTGATGAAATTATCCCATCCCCATCCCAATTTGGAAACACAGAAGAGGACATAGATGAGTCCCCCAATTGGCAGAAGGTTATTGGAAAGGATAAAATCTTCCAGGTCAAGGACAATGGTTCCCGGGCCCATGGGCGCAAAATTCTCGAGTACATTGAATCCAAGAGCGCAGGGCAGGGACAAAACGATCATCACAAAGAAGTTAATGGCAACGGATTTGACCCTTTTGCAGCCGGTTATGTCCATGGCAAAAGCAACGATGTTTTCGAATACAGCTACAACAGTTGACATTGCGGCAAAGGACATGAATACGAAGAACAGGGTTCCCCAAAGCCTGCCCAATGGCATGGAGTTAAAGATATTAGGCAGGGTAACAAATATAAGGCCCGGCCCGCCGCCAGGTTCTCCGCCGAATGCAAAAACGGCAGGGAAAATTACCAGACCTGCCATAAAAGCCGCCAGAGTATCCAGGGCAGTTACGGTAATGGCTTCACCAAATAGCCGTTTTTCCTTATTTATATAACTGCCGAAGATTGCCATACTGCCAACGCCGAGGCTTAGTGTAAAGAATGCCTGCCCCAGAGCAGCGAATATTACGGTTCCAAGACCGTGTTCCTGTATAGCGCCAAGGTTGGGCTTAAGGTAAAAGGATAATCCCGCAGACGCTCCAGGGAGTGTTACCGAACGAATAGCCAGAATTATCAATAATACAAATAGTCCTGACATCATAAATTTGGTTACTTTCTCTACGCTCCTTACAAGCCCGCCGGCACAGATCCCAAAGCCAAGAACGCATACGGCAATCATCCAGCCGATTAATGCGCCTGGGTTAGAAACGTGTGCACCAAAGGCGGCGCCTACTTCACCCGGGTTCATTCCCGCAAAATCGCCCTTGATCATCTTTACCATGTAAGCCAGCATCCAGCCGGAGACTGTGGTGTAGAACATCATAAGGAGATAATTCCCGCCCATTGCCGCCCAGGAGAAAAGATGCCATTTGGCTCCTTTCGGCTGCAACACATGGAAGGACCTGGCTGCACTTTTTCCGCTGCCCCGGCCTACGGAGAATTCCATTGCCATTACCGGTATCCCGAAAATCACAAGGAACACGAGATAGATAAGGACAAACAAAGCCCCCCCATAAAGACCTGCTATAAAGGGGAAGCGCCAAACATTTCCAAGCCCGATCGCACATCCGGCGGCGAGCATGAGGAATCCCATTCGGGACGATAGTTTTTCTCTTTCCATGGGAATATTATGGGGGTTTTTCACGGCTTTGGCAATAATATAAATGTGTGCCTAAAACCCGAATTGAAAGCGGTATGCGGCGGTGCAAAGCCCTTTCTCGGGCTGACGGCCTGATAGACATCTTTTTTTAAGTGAACCTAGATTAACAATTTTCGAGATTCTTTATTGTGTAGTTCACTTTTTTATAACCACGCCGTAATCGCACGCCGCGTCAGCGGCGATTTAATCAACTTCCTTACGATCGCCGACCGAAGGGAGGCCTGCCCTCGGCACGGGAACAAATAATTGCACCCGTAGGGTGTAGATGAGTAAATTCTAAACGTTCCGGCGCAAGTGAATTTTTCACCGTAAAAACGGTAGCAAGCCTTTAGGCTTGCGTGCGCGCCGCGGTAGCACCGCCACATACCGCTTTCATTATATTTTCAGGCATGCATTTTGGTATTGCCAAAGTAGTGAAACGCTGGCGAAGGGGGGAAGATGTGCGGATAGTGGGTTATGTTCCCATTGACAGCGCCACCATTTTATGCCACTATATATAATGAACAACAAGCAGCGAAAAACGCTTGCTGCAATTTTTTCCAACCCGACGCCTAAAACTATGGTGTGGGCCGATATTGAAGCCCTTCTGTTGGCGGTTGGTTGTAACCTCATTAAAGGTGACGGCTCGCGAATCAGGTTTATTAAGGATGATGTCATAGGATATTTTCACAGACCGCACCCCAAAAAAGAAGCCGCGCCGTATCAAATTCGGGACGCTAAAACGTTCCTGACAAAGCTGGGAGTAGAACCATGAATAACACTATTGTCTACAGGGGCTATACCGCCATTGTCGGATTCAGCGCCGAAGATGAATGTCTTGTCGGGCATATTGCCGGTATAAATGATGTCATTGGCTTTCACGCTGACTCCGTAGAAGAAATCCGTAAGGTTTTTCATGAAACAGTTGATGATTACCTTGCCACATGTGCAAAAATAGGCCGCGAGCCGAACAAGCCGTATTCCGGTAAAGTTACTTTGCGTTTACCTCCCGGACTACATGCACAGCTTGCACTTCAGGCTGAAGCAAACGGCAACAGTCTGAACAACTGGCTGGTATCTACGCTCAGACAGGCATTAATCAATCATGCATAGTATTCTACGGTAATATGTTCGGGGAAGTGCAGATAGTGGGTTATGTTCTCTGTACTGACCGGCTATTATTTGTAATAATATGGGCATTGTGAAAAAATGGAGAGTGGTGGTTACAGCCCGGTCGTTTGGGCTTTCGGATCCTGCGCCGCTGAAAATGCTGGAAGATGCCGGCTGCCTTGTCATGCGCCCGCAGGCCGGCGAAGAACCGGCGGAGTACCTGAAAGATGCCGACGGTGTCATAGCCAGCCTTGAAAGTTATACAAAAGAAATTTTCGCCGCCGCAAAGAGCCTTAAAATTATTTCCCGCTATGGCGTGGGCTATGACGCGATAGATCTTGCCGCTGCAAAGGAAGCCAATGTCGCGGTTGCCATTACTCCGGGGGCAAACAGCGAGTCGGCGGCCGATCTTGCGATGGCGCTCATGCTCGGTGCGGCGCGGCATGTCCCTTTTATGGACAGCGCTGTCAGAGCAGGCGGCAGTACCAGGCCGCTGGGAATTGAAATGTGGAAAAAAACCATCGGCATTATCGGCATGGGGCGGATAGGAATGGGCGTTGCCAGGCGGGCAAGCGGTTTTGATATGCGTATACTGTGTTTTGACAGCATTAAAGACAGAGCCTTCGCGGAAAAGTACAATGTGCAGTGCGTCCCTTTGGATACTCTTCTGTCAGAATCTGATTTTATCACGATACATGTGCCGCTGACGCCGGATACGCGTAACATGATCGACAGCGCGGCTTTTTCAAAAATGAAAAAAACTGCAGTGCTGGTAAATACCGCGCGCGGGGGCATCGTTGACGAAGACGCCCTTGCAGCCGCGCTTTCGCAGGGGCGAATTGCCGCTTGCGGCCTTGATGTAACATCAGAAAAATTAACTGCCGAAAGCGTCCTGTGCAAACTGCCCAACTGTGTTCTGACACCTCACGCAGGAGCGGCTACGCATGAGGCAGCCTTAAACATGGGCATGATGGCTGTAAAAAATCTTTTGGACTTTCTTGAAACCGGAAAATGCGAAAACCTTGTAACTGTCGAAACTGCGCAGGCGGGCAGGAGAAGGGGAGGCTGATTATGCACGCTGTTTTGGAAGAAATAAAAAAAACCGGAATTATTCCGGTTATAAAAATTGATGATGCCGCAAAGGCGGCCCCGCTTGCCCGGGCGCTTATTGCCGGGGGCATTCCCTGCGCCGAAATAACTTTCAGAACCGCCCAGGCTGAAGAAGCCATAAGCAGGATTCATGGTGAAGTTCCTGAAATTCTGCTCGGCGCAGGCACGGTCTTAACAACTGAGCAGGCAGACAGGGCAATTGCCGCCGGCGCAAAATTTGTCGTAAGCCCCGGCTTTAACCCAAGGGTGGTTTCGCATTGCATCGAAAAGGGAATACCCATAACTCCGGGCTGCTGCACTCCCACCGATATTGAAAGAGCGCTGGAATTGGGGCTGGAAGCCGTAAAATTTTTCCCCGCCGAGCAGGCGGGCGGGCTGGAGTACATAAAGGCGGTTGCCGCGCCCTACACCAATATCAGTTTTATTCCAACCGGCGGAATAAATGCACATAACATCGTAAAATATATAACCTTCGACAAGGTTATCGCATGCGGCGGATCATGGATGGCAGGCGCCGACCTGATTAACGCCGGAGAATTCGATAAAATAACCGCCCTGTGCAGGGAAGCCATATTTAATCTGCTGGGCTTCGGCCTTGCCCATGTCGGAATTAACGCGGAGAATGAAAAGGCCACTGTAAAAATTGCAGACCGGTTCTCCGCTCTTTTCGGCTTTCAGAACAAGGCGGGAGTATCATCAATCTTTTCATCAGACTGCATAGAGATAATAAAATCTTCGTCAATTGGAAAAAACGGACGCATAGCCATCGGAACAAACAGCGTATTCAGGGCAATGGCTTACCTTGAACGCCAGGGAGTGGAGTTTAACAAAGAGGGCGTAAAGACCGATGCGAACGGTAATGTCACATCGGTATTTTTTAGGGAAGAAATCGGCGGTTTTGCCATTCATTTGGTGCAGAATAAATAAGCGAGGCGATCATTTTATGAGAATAGCAGTTATCAGCGCTCCCCGTGCAAGAAAATCCCCGCCGGATTATGTGCGGGAGTTGGCTAAGGGAATGGAAGCCATGGGGCACCGGGTAGATGTTTTGGACGCATGGACAGAAGACGGCTTTCGGCTTCCCGGTTATGAGTATATCGCTGTCGCCGCAGAATCAATTTCTTTTTTTTCGGGGAAGATTCCTCAGGCCGTATCCAAAATACTCTCGGCTGGCAGCGGCATAATTGGAAAAAAAAGCGCGGCTTTTGTTAAAAGGGGAGGGCTTTTTACGGGGCGCGCCCTTGCCAATCTAATGCGCGTCATGGAAAAAGAAGGAATGATGATCAACTGGAGCGAGGTACTGCTGAATCCTTCTCATGCCAGGGCATTGGGAAAAAGGATTGGCGCATAAACTGAAAACCCATTATGAACTGCTTGGCGTGGAGCTGGGAGCCACCGCCGGTGAGATAAAAAAAGCGTTCCGCGAAAAGGCAAAGCGGCTTCATCCTGATATTGCCGGTTCTGCCGCGGCGGAAGCGATGCGCAAGCTTATTTGCGCGTACGAGGTACTTTCCAGTCCGCAGCGCCGTTTTGAATATGACAGGGCATATTCACGCTTTGTAAAAAAGACCGGTTTTAATTACCGTACCTGGCTGCGCGAACAGGATAATCCGGCAAGCCAGGCCAAGCTGGTGTTTTTTGAACTGCTTCACCTTGAAGAAGACGAGGCGATTGCGCTTTGGCGGAAAAACGGCGGTCTTGATTTTCCAATGAATAAGCACCTCGATCGGGAAGACTGGATGGACTGCCTTTTTATACTTGCCGAGGAATTGGACAGGCGCGGCAGCACTTACGAAGCCTTCAGACTGTTTGCCGCCATACTCCGTGAAGAACGGCGGCGGCCTTATTTCAGGCATTTTACACAGGAGCTGGAAAAACAAATTAAAACCATTGTAAGGCTTAAACTGAAGCCCCAGGTCGATAATGAAACATGGATCGAATGTATGGAAATCATGACCGGCCTTGATTTTTCCGCCCGTGATCAAAACCGCTGGATACGTTCCATGGCGGATACTCTTAAAAAAATGAGGCAAGGGTGATCCGCCGCCCCGTCAGCGTAGTATTGCTATGGCAACGGCAGAAATGTGTGCCTGAAACATTTACATTGGGGTCCTGGCAGAGGCCAAAAACTCCGGGCGCGCCGCTCAGCCTAAAGGCTTCGCGCCTTTCCCCTCTTGACGGCCTTTATTTTGCGCCACACCATGCGGCATTATTCATCTACACAGCCTGTTGCTGTGCAGACGTGGGTGCCGCGTACGCGGCTTCCCAAAACCCCAATGTTACTTATTCGGGCACACATTTCTGCAATTGCCAAAGTAGTGGAACGCCTACGTAGAGGCAGGGCTTTGCTTACCGCTTACATTGTATTTTTTGTGCATATATTTTTGAAACAGCTATAGCAGTGAAACGCCTGCGTACTCGCCACTGCGCTACGTCGATGTCCGATTCCGTCGTGGCTTCTACTATGTCAGCGTTTCACTGCTACGGTACTGCCAAAATGCATAGGTAAATGTAACACGGGGTGTCCGGTGAACTGCGGGCCCTCGTACGAGGGACGCAGGTTCACCGGACGGGACCCTAGAAACATTTATACATGCATTTTGGCTATGCATGTAGCCGTGGAAAAGCCCGCTAATGCACCACACGTATGCGCGCCATTAATATGTATGAAGACTTTAACAACAAAACGTTTTGGGCGGCTTAACCCCCTAAACGATTTCCTTTTCTGCAAGGTAATGGGCGAAAAGGGATCCGAAGTCCAATTATTGGGCTTCTTGAATGCGGTTCTGGGCAGAACCGGTAATAACCGGCTTGCTTCAGTAGAAATCATCGAAAACAAAATTCTTTCGGCGGAAGTAATAGGAGACAAGTCAAGTATCCTTGACGTAAGAGCTGTGCTGGAAGATCGAACAAAAGTAAACATTGAGGTACAACTCCGTAACCTTCATAACATGGACAAACGGAGTCTCTTTTACTGGAGTAAGGAGTTTTCCAAAAGCCTGAAATCAGGGCAGGATTACGGCGAACTGCCAACAACAATAGCCATCAACATTGTCAATTTCGAGTTTCTTGACGCAAAAAACTTCCACACGGTCTTTCACCTTCGCGAAGATAAAGAAAGCGCCTTGATATTGACTGATGTACTGGAAATACACTTTATTGATATGGTAAAGTGGAGGAGGCTAGGCAGCAAGGATATAAGGAATGATCCCCTGCACCGTTGGCTTACGTGGTTCGACAAAAGCAGCTCGCCAGAGCTTGTAGCGGAGGTAATAGACATGGACAGTGCAATACTGGAAGCCGAGAGACGCCAGGCGTATTTATCCGGCGATGAAGAATTGATACGCGCTTACGAAATGCGCGAGATGGCGCTTAGTGATTTAGCCAGCATGAAGAAATACGACCATGATATAGGCTACTCAGAAGGCCATGTGGCTGGGCAAACCATCGGGCATGCTGAAGGCTATTCGAAAGGCCTTGAGGAGGGGCAGCGGCGTTTCATGGAACTGTTGAACCAAGGGCTTTCGGTAGAAGAAATTAAACAACGCCTTGAACAAGGGAAAAGGTAAACCAAAAAAACCTACGTTTTTTTTGAACGTCCCCTGTTATCTGCAACAACACCGTTACTGGGCAATCCACTTCTCGCTTACCTTTTACTTTCTACCTTTTCTCTGTCCAAAATCTGCAAAGCGGATTTTGGACTCCTACCTTTTACACTTAATAATAGCCACCCCACAAACTACTCTCATTCATCAACTACCTCTCCAATCTCTACATATCTTCTTTTAGAGGTGTCCCAGGTGTAAAATATCCATTTACCATTTTTTGGGTTTGGATCGGGAACCCAGCCGGGGCCGCCTGCTACTTCCAGTTGATAAAAGAATACTTTGAACCCGTACATGCCATTGTACGTCATAAACTCAACAGGTGCAGGGCCGTTGTCGAGGCTAATAATTTGAAATGGTATTCTGCAATGCACTTTTTCAAAAGTATCTTTGTCTATATCATAACCATAAATTACTATATACTCCCCGGCTCCATAAAATCCATATATAAATATTTCATCAATGCCGTCTTCGTTGAAATCTCCAAAAGAACTGGTTGAATTACCTATACGAGTGCCAGGAATATTCTGCATTATATCAAATGCGCTATGTTCAAGCAGATTAAAACTACCTGTGCCGTATCGTTTTTGCAACCCCTCGTCATTAATCGCATATATTATTATTGTACGATCATTTAATCTCACAATCCAATTATCACCTCCAGGAATTCCAAAATTCGTTTTTGCTATGAAATCTATTTCAAGATTACGCTCAAGAATTCTCCGTTCATTATTATTAATAAACATTTTCATTTCATTAACTTCACTCGCAGCAACAACAATTTCTAAACTGCTATTTCCTTCGTCTTGTTGAAATTCGCTAACAGTATTAGTATTATTTTTTTTGTTATCAAAGCAGGATAAAAACAATATAAAAATGAAACAAACTAATAGACAATATTTCGCACTCATTATATTCTCCTTTTAACTATTTAATATTAAGACTCTTTATTACATCATAAATTTTGTCTTGAAATATTTGATTAGGGTTGTAATACCATTTTATATCTGAGGCTGGCACCCCAGGGAACCCTTCATTTCTGCTCTTTATCCCATTAGTACTACCAACATTTGCAAGTAAAGGGCCTTGTCGAGGATTATAGTTTTCATCAGGCCGCACAGTGGCAAAGTGCGGCTTTTCCACGACTATGGCAGCGGCAGAAATGTGTACCATAGAGCAGGGAACAGGGGTCCTGTCAGAGGCCAAAAACTCCGGGCGCGCCGCTCAGCCTAAAGGCTTCGCGCCTTTCCCCTCTTAACGGCCTTTATTTTGCGCCACACCATGCGGCATTATTCATCTACACAGCCTGTT